>OBAO01000138.1_pt1 | contig 103961 bp, 98 predicted proteins | sample 1517541 | NCBI WGS metagenome assembly OBAO01 (sample SAMN04571698, study PRJEB22368) | human gut metagenome | biome: human gut; material: stool | host: Homo sapiens | place: Luxembourg | collected 2012-08-10
TGTCGTTCTCAAAATCGGTGGAGCTGCATGACAAAGTCATCGGGCATTATCTGAACATAAAACACTATCAATAAGTTGGAGTCATTACCGGTGCCTGGATAGAACATCAGCAATGGTGTAAATCCCATCACGTCCTGAAGTGCGCTCATTAGCTCATGACCACGAACCAACGGCCAGGCGTTACCAAGTCCCGTCAGAATGACAAATTGCTGCGCAGGAAGATCGACCGTGCGTGCAATATATTCCGCGATTTTTTTCTGGCTTAGCGGGGCAGCCAGATGCTTTTTCAGTGTCTCAAGGCCAAGCTCAGGCTCTCGTTGGCAGATACGTTCAAAGAGCTTACGTTCTTCCAACATATCGATGATAATCTGGAAGATATTTAGCGTTTTATAGGTGTACTTTTTATCCAGTTTTTTGAATAAAAAGTGCAAGTACTCGCGGACCTGAAGCTCTTGTTTTGCCGGATAATCAAAGATCCAGAAGCCAATCTCATTGCCGGAACCTTGGTTTTTCAAAAAACGGTCGTCGCCGATACGTTCTTCTAACTGTTTTAATCGATATTCAAGGATCGGGTCATTCATGCGTTACCCTCCAGAATAGGGAGCAGTTCGGCTTTGTTTAAACGATGCAAGGCCGCTGCAACAACTGGTAGCAGGAAAACGTTTTGTAAATTGCGGCGGCGTGGGCTATCCAGGTAACCAGCTTCTGCGAGAGCCTTAATAAGATTGTTACCCATCTTTTGGATCGATGAATCAGAAAAAGCTGCCAGTTCCGGGTGTAAACGGAGATTCTCATCCACAAACTCACTCCAACAATTTATACCAAGCTTTTCTTTAAACTGCTGACGAGCTGGATTTACAACTTCAGCAATAAACGTCGCAACAACTGGAGACTGGATCATCAACGCAACCAACAACATTTGCAGACGCTCGCTTTCACTGCCATCAGCAATCAGTTGCCAGCACTCCCGATCCAGGGTCATCAATCGCAGCCTTAAGGTACGGGCATAACGATTTGCCGTACTCGTGGAGGACGCCTGAAGAATATTTTCATTGATTATTTGCTGCTGCCAGGTTGTTTCATCTGGTTCAGAGAGCAACAGCTCAGCAATGGTTCGGCTCTCACGAACCATCAACGAACCACCCAGCAGATCGCCAATCCAGCGTTTGTCATTTTTTGTCATGGTATTTGTCATCAAAAATCCGGAATGCTGCTCGCAAAAATCAAGTAATGATTGTAATCGGCATGCAAGATAGATGCTATGACTATGGTCAGCTCAATATACGTTCATAGTACGAGTACAGTTATAAAAATGGGAGGGTTAACCAGTTCCGGTATCTTTTCCTACACAAACATATACTTGAGATCGTGCCCGCATCGTGGACAATGTTTAACCATGATGATTTTATATCAACGAAATCAATAGTTTTATTTGAGTTACGGGACGGGAAATGGACAGCAATACTCAAGGATTTACTTCATGCTGGCGAATACCTTAGCTGATGCCGAGTCTGGAAAATGTAATGATGTGATGGACGCCCTTCCCTGAAGCAGACAGTGCCATACTTTTACTGTCTGCGTTTGCTAGGGGAGTAAATCACATCACTACAGATAGTCCTTCTGTGTCAGCTTTTACGCCGAATGCTAAGCTCCTCTTTAGGTGGCGATCTTATGATTCCGGCGGCATTAGCTGGAATAAAAAAGAATTTATTGAGCAGGTTGCTCTTCCCCCCCAGGGGAAGAGCATGTGTGTGAATAGCGTTCTGTCACCTTCTCAGCGGATTGTTAACCTTTGCATATTCAAACGGACTGATACTCTTCTCTCTGTTCGCATCCAGAAAATCAGCCCACCACTGCAACATCAGTTTACGCTCATCCAGATGTTCCGCTTTATGGATATACGCCGCCCTCACCGAATTGCGTTCCATATGGCTCATCTGCCTTTCCACCGCATCCTTCGACCATAGTCCTGACTCAATTAACGAACTACAGGCCATTGTGCGGAAGCCGTGGCCGCAAACTTCAACCTTAGTGTCATAACCCATCACCCGTAGCGCACTGTTTACCGTGTTCTCGCTCATGGGCTTACGTGGATCGTGATCGCCAATAAAAATCAGTTCATGTTCGCCACAGAACTGTTTTATCTGCTTCAGGATCGCTAGCGCCTGCTTTGAAAGCGGCACCAGATGAGGTGTGCGCATCTTTGAACCTCGCTGAGAATGTTTCACACCGGGAATAGGTTCTCGCTCAGGCGGGATGGTCCACATTGACGTTTCAAAATCGATTTCTGACCAGCGAGCAAAACGCAGCTCACTGGATCGAATAAAAATAAGCAGAGTAAGTTCGGTTGCCCAGCGGGTTAGTGGCCTGCCGGTGTATTCATCGATTTTCTGGAGTAATTCCGGGATACGCTTTAACTCCAGCGCCGGACGATGCTGTCGATTACTGGAAGCAACCGCCCCCGCCATCTCTTGCGCCGGATTGTAATCAATTAACCCGCTTTGCACTGCATAACGCATGATGGCCGTGGTGCGCTGTTGAAGGCGGGAAGCCACTTCAAGACGTCCGGATTTCTCCACGGCTTTAATAGGAATTAACAGATCGCGGGTGCCCAGTTCAGCAATATTGCGAGCACCAATTGCCGGGAAGATATTGTCCTTCAGGCTCTTTTTTACACGATTAGCATGATCTTCCGACCATTTTTGGTTGGTTACGAGCCACTCTCTGGCAACCTTCTCGAAAGTAATAATCTCTTTCGCCTGCTCTTCTTTCACAGCACGCTTATGCTCACGAGGATCGATACCAGCAGCTACCAGCTTTCTGGCCTCTTCCCTTTTCTTCCGCGCATCCGCCAGTGAAACATCCGGGTAAACGCCGAACGCCATCAAATGTTGTTTACCGCCAAAACGGAAACGAAATCGCCAATACTTTGAACCGCCAGGTTTTACAAGTAAGGACATGCCGTCGCCGTCAACAAGTGAATACTCTTTCTCCTCAGGTTTCGCAGAGCGAACTTTAGTATCCGTTAGGGCCATAATGGTCTTCCTTCCATTGGTATCTCGTGAGTATACAAGCAATATCGAATCGGCAAATATACTCATTAGTATACTCACAAGCCTGTTGATGTGGGTTGAGTCAGGTTGACTTCAGTTGAGGAGAAAAGCTGGAAAAGCCTTGTGTGGCGCGGATTTCAGGCATAAAAAAAGACCTCAGTTGAGGTCTATTTACATACTTTTGGTGCCGAAGGCCGGACTCGAACCGGCACGGGTTTAGGCGGCTTAGCTTGCTTCAATAATCATCGTTAACTCGTTGAACTAGCTAGAATAAAGCTCATAACCCCGGCACATTTCACAGACTGTTTAGCCATGAAAAAGCCCCGACAACATAACCGGGGTTTGTATGAGTTTCAAGAGAGATCGTTATCTAGTTTTAGATCCCTGCGGGAATTACCTCGTGCGGATAGCTATCCCCAGCTATATGCGTCACCTGTTCCAAGGGAAACGCTACTTTATGAAAAGCACAGGGACACGAGACATACGGCAAGCGCGATTGTTTCGCGATGCTATTGCTCTGGAATGGACTCGCTTACGGAATCTGCTAAAGCCACAAGGCGGCTCATCTGTAGACCAAATCATTGATGAGCTACGCCGTGTCAGTGTGTACGCCAAGGAAGCCCCCGCATCGTTTGGTGCATCGATTCAGGCTTGCCCTTCCTTGCTAAAAATGCGTGATTTGTACCTGCTTCAATACAGCGAGAAGCGAAAGCTAACCACGCTATCCAAGACCAATAAAGCCGTAGAGGTGCTGTTAACCCACCTGAAAAAGAAAGATGTTCAGTTGCGAGATATTAACCGAACCATAGTTACAGGCTGGTTAGATAAACTCAAAACTGAGCGAGCGCCCCAAACCATCCAGAACTATATCAGTGCACTGGCGCAGATATGGGATTTGGCACGCAATCGCTATCACGATGCGCCACAGGATAACCCTTGGCGTGGTCATGCACTCGAAGCAAAAAGCAGCAAGGTCAGCTATGAAGTCTTCGCACCGGGAGAGCTGGCAAAGGTCTATACCTTGCTTGATGACGAGATGAAGGCGGTAACGGCTATTGGTGCTTACAGCGGTATGCGGATCAATGAAATATGTACGCTGCGTGAGAGCAGTATTAAAACCATCGAGGGCGTTTTGTGCTTTGAGATCACCGAGGGGAAGACCAAGAGCGCGGCACGAATCGTCCCAGTACACAGCAAGCTAATCCCCCTCGTGAAATCATTGCTCAAAACCACACATAGCGGTTTTCTGTTCAATCACGCGTCAATTACAGACCGGGCGGATGGGAAGCGCTCAACGTGGCATACGCAGCAGTTCACACGGGCAAAGCGTAAAGCTCTTGGCGAACTTGCCGCAGAGAGAAAAGTGTTTCACTCACTCCGCCATGCGTTTGTGCAACAACTCGACCGTGCTCAAGTGCCAGAAGATAGGATCGCTCTGCTTGTAGGCCACGAACGAGGTAGCACTGAGAGTTTTAAGACATATTCAAAAAACGCAGCATCCCCTTTAGAGATGCGCCGGTATATTGAATTAATAGATTATGAATTAATTAAATGAAATGCTTAGAGAAGAAGCCGAATAATATCGGCTTCCTATGCAGCCGCTTCTGTTATACGTTCTCGATATTGTTTAGCTTCATCTATCCACATTTGTATTGCTTCTTGATTGTCCCAATTTGCATGGGCATCATGATCAATAAAATCAACAATATAGTAGTGCCTTGTACCTGAGAATACAAAATACGAATATATCAAATAGCTGTTACTTTTACATTTCCATTGTACCAGTGGATGCCCATTGTCATCCTCCCAGACACTGTCTTCCTGCCTCACATGTAGATGTGTTAAACCTTCTCTTTTCTGATGATACGGCTTATCTTCATCAACATTGTCCCTATCTCTGCCAAAGAGCAGCGAAATAGATGCAAAAAGTTTTTGGATGGAATATCGGGGGCGGGAATGCTCTGCACTTAGTTGCTTATAGCGACAGAACTCCTGATAAAAAGGAAGAAACTCGCCATCATTGGCGAGTTTTTCACAGCAATCAAACTCAATTGCAAGCGGCATGTACTTTACTGTATTCAGCTAAACGCTCATCAGTTTCTCTGGAACTTTTACGCGCTACAGTACGCGTTGTCTTGATAAGAGCATTCAGAGCATCCCTACTCATACCAGTCGATACGGGGCTGATTTTCGCCTTTGTCATATTGTACCTCCTGTTTTTCGGTGATTGGCCTGCACACATTGTAGGCAGTTATTTTAAGTGGAGATTACGCAATCTACATCAATCCGTCAAGAATTGTTTTAAATACGAGCAAGTAAATAGGCAGCCACAGCAACATGTAACCTCATGAAAATAAAATAAATAGAGCCATGACCAATGTTATGCTGGATAAATAATACCCAGCCCCTTGTAGTGGCGGCGGTAGGCTGGTAGCATGAAATTCATGCTACCGGGTGAGAGTCCACACACCCGCCCTACATAATAGCCACCCTCAGCAGCATTAGCAGAGCGATGCACCACAGCACGCACGCGCCCGGTTCGGTGGCAGTGATCCAGCACGGCAGACGCAAGGCGCAGCGGCTTACCTGTCACCGCACAGCGTCGGTATTGATAATTCCACAGGAAGACACGGACAGCGGCCACATCAGCGCGGCGCAACTCCAGCCGCCCGGAACCATTCAACAGGAAGCGATAAACATCTTCGAATGCAGCAGCGTTTGTAATCCGTTCCGCCAGTGGCATATTGCCAAGGTGTTCCAGATAGCCCCGCATAGCTTTTCTTAATAGCTGGTCTGTCCGTGTAACCATGATTCAAAGTCTCCATTGTCAGATGAAGCCCGCTTGCAGGCTTCATATTCTTCGCACTGGCGCTGGCGTACCAAAGCATAAAGCTCATCGGCCAACGCATTAACGCGTTCGTCACTGATACCATTGCGGCGCATTAGCCCCAGCAGCTTACGAAACTCAGCTTCAAGCTCAGGCTCTCCGGTATCTATTACCCACTGTTTCAGGTAAGCAAGTGTGCCAGTCATTGGCGGCGGCTCGATGTACCGCCACCTTAATTTAATTGTGGTTATCATCTTCTTTATCCTCTCTGTAAGCCGGGTGCATTGCCCGGTATTGCTCAATGGTCAAACCCTCGCTGGCCGCTGTAAGCCGTTCCTTTTGCTTACCTGCCAATCGCAAGGCGCTATCTCTCCAGCAAAGCAGAAAGAAGACGGTCAGCACCTGCTTACTCAAGCCATCCAGAAGATCGCCAAGCCCTTGATCCAGCAGACAGACACGCCATGCAGCGGCGTGCTCAGTCATAGCACCGACTATCGGGACAGGTGCGCCAAGCATCGTCGCAAGCTGACTCATAACACTATTAGCATCGCCCGGATGCAGCCGGGGAATAGACATGCGGCCAGCCTGCGCCAACAGTTCAGCGTACCGCTGGCGGCGTGGGTCATCATCTGCCAGCGCTCTAATCGGCTTTTCATCAGCCATTAATGGAACCTCCGAGGATTAGGCAGCCTGCAATAAATCGGCTGGCGTTGAGGGATGGCATCTGGCTTTAGCTTTTAGATAGGCAGCACGCGCCGCCACTTCGGTAGTAAATAAGCCAAGGTGACGGAGTACACCATCAACGCGTATGTAAGCCTCCCATTTTCTACAGCCCTTATTCCAGCTATACCCCCTTGCCTTGCGTCGGTTCTGGTCGTTTTCCCGCTGCGTAACCAAGCGCAGATTGCATAGGCGATTGTCGTCACGGATACCGTTGATGTGATCGATCTGCTTACCATGAGGAATAGCGCCATGCGCAAGAATCCACGCCACGCGATGGGCTTTTAGCTGGTACTGCTTGCCATCAAGTCGCAGGGCAACTTGACGATAGCCATCAGCTCGCCGGGTGGAGTCAGCATAGGAGCCAGCCTTAACCCGGCGTCGGTTAGCTTTATGGTGCAGGCGGCCTGTCACCGGGTCATACAGGAAAAGGGAACACAGCAGCTCAGGGGCGTAAGCATCATTAACCATGACTCAGCCCCTCCAGTTATGCAGCTTGTCGGAAATTGATAACGCAGTCAGGACGACGCAGCCCAACGTTGAACAGGCGATATGAGTCCATCACCATTGTCATTTCGCGTTCATCATCCCACTGGCGATTGATGACGCTCTGCGCTTCGACCGTCAGCAGCACAGAGGAAGGTTTAAACAGCGTCGCCCTCGTCATCGCTTCCTCTGCGGTAACGTCATAATCAGCGCCCAGTTCATGCCCGGTAATGACTTCCTGCGGGTAACTGTTCAGCTCAATGACTCGCACCCCAGCGACATAGCCAACGCGACGCCATGCGTAATCGTTGCCACTATCCCGGCTGTAACGGACGTTCATCAGCTTCTTATGTTCCATCAGGATGCTGAACCATGCAGGGTCAATGAGAAGCACCAGCTCGGCCACCGGAATATCTTTCTCAGTGAGGAAGCGATTAGCAGCCGCTTTGACGGCGTGAACCAATTCGTTTGCGGCGTCCTCTTCGCTCCCCGCTGTCAGGTCGAGCGAGACAACGTTATTCGTAAGCGGGTTAAACGTTGGTTGCAGTGTCGGCGGCGGTACAAAGTCAGTCGCTTTGATTAACTGGATGGTGTGCGCTTCGTCGTAGAACTTAGCGTGCGCAGTGCCGATATTGCGGCTCAGCTCTGCGCGAAATGTGGGTGCTGTCCAATCGTCCTGATAGTCAATCGGGACGCGGATATAACTCAGCGTATCCACAGAGATAACCAACTTGTCCGACTTAACGGCGGTAGGCTCCAGCGATTGCCCTGCGGTTCTGCCCTTCACCTCAAGATCACCACTCAGGCGATCAATGCGGTATTGGTTGCTGCCTTTCAGCGGCCTGTATGTAGACAGCCCCTCGGCCAGAAATACGGATTTGGACTCTAAACGGGTCTGGACATCCCGGTCATAAGCCTCGATGTGAATATCATTGTCGGATTCCACCCCGCCATAATGTGGGCGAAACAGATCGGGACTGTACGAAGTATCAGCCATAAACAAAACTCCTACGTAGGTTGATGAAGCCCGCGCCATCGTCATGGCACAGACGTGCGGAATCCTCCCGCCGAGGCAGGATTCAGAACGGTATCGATTAAAGGGATGAGGTGCCCCGAAATGGGCGTTTTGAGGCCAGAGCTGGCGCGGTTCTCAGGGGTTAGTGCGCGTGAAGTAAGGCGAACGTATTACCTTGCATTAGTGCGCACTCATACGCGCCATGTTCAACACCTTCCGCACAGAGGTTTCAGACACGCCAACCTTGCTTGCAATGTAACGATTCTTCTGGCCTTTTGCAGAGCGAACGATAATGTCAGCGCGTATCGCCTCAGTGATTACCTTGCGGGGTCTGGCTCGATTCTTCTCGTGCCGTTCACGTTCGCGCATCCGCTCGGCCATCTTCGGCGGCAGCACAGGGGAAAGCCCACGGCTAACGCCAGATGTGCGGGTGCCGGATGTGGCAGACCGTGCAACGATATAAACCGCTTCGTCTGGATTGAAAACGTGCGGCACACGCTCAGGGTAAACATGATCACATCTACCCAGCGGCAAGGCGAAATCCGGGCGCACGTCAGCGACACGCTCCACAGCATGGAAATTACAGGTACTCATTACGAACCTCGGTTAATTAAAAACAGGCTTTCAGATGCCGCGCAGAATGCGGCTTGCGGGGACTCATGCGCATAGATTGGTGTGGTAGTACCGGGTCGGTGCGCACTCGGTCTTGCAGGGCGCATTCCACAGTTGGGCGTTAGCGACCAGCACGTTTGCCAGCGGAGCGCTGCGCAACCAGAGCGCGGTATTGTTCATCGTACTGGCGATGGCCGGGGCCATACCCTGATTGCTGCGCCCACTGCGAAAGCTGGTCATACGCTGCTATAAACTCAGCATGTGACATTCCGACAGGTTGCGCGGCAGTCTGGCCGTTCGGGACGTAACCGGTAATGGAACCGCCAGCCATACGCTCTTGCAGATACTGAACCGCACGCGACATCTGCGCGGGATCGCCAGACATGACCATCCGTTCAAGGGTTGATTGCGTCCCGGCGTCGAGCGTGCCAGCGTACTGCAACATCGCGTCAACTGTACCCTGACCTAGCTGGCTTTCGACAGACTGGTGAAACTGCCCCATCAGCCCATGAAGTTCAGGAGTCAACTCAACAGTGGTGCCATCCTGTAATTGCAGTGTGTCGCCCACTTGCGCCCCAGCGCTGTCAGCGTTCTGGTCTTGCTGATTTGCGATATTGCCATTATTCCATTGTCCGCCATCATTGCCGTTAACGGGTTGGGTACGGAGGAAATCAGCATCAGCAGGCGCAGAGCTAAAGCGGGATGCTCCATTGTCAACTCCAACAGGTGCAGCCATGTATGGCGATTGCTGCGATGCAGCATCAGCACCGGAAAGGTACGGATTAACATTCTGGTCAGACATAAATTACTCTCCTGATAATGCTCTAAAGTCGTGTACCTGCGCTAACAACAGCATATGAACAGGCACACAACGTTCCGGCAGTTTGCGCACACCGTGATACGCTTTACCCATATCCCGACGATCAACCTGATAGGCGTGGGCGAGGTCTGCCTGACTCACCTCAAGCGATTCAGAAATCAGCTTTAATTGTGCAGCCCAGTCTGTATTCTTGCGGGGCGGCAGCAATACGATAGTTTTGCTCATGGTAATTCCTCGTTAAAGTAATCCACGTTTACGAAGCCAACGACGCTCACCAACGGAGCCGCGCGGGCGTTGTTTCGGATTCTGGTTAAGTGTTTGGCTGGGGTCAGTTCGACCTTTCCCGGTCAGGTTCTGCGTCAGCACATCCCAACCCCGTGATTCAATCGGAGCGTATCCTTCGCGTTGTTCGTCAAGGTTCACGTAGAGATCAGGGTTAACGGCGGGGTGCAGCGGTTCGTTCTCTGCCATCATTCAGCCTCGCTGAATTTGGAGTTAACAGACTCCAGAGTATCCGGGTACGACCAACGATTTCTCAGGCAGCGTTGCACATGCGCGACGACCTCAACAGGGACGCCCAGCTTCCCGGCGATCTCCGCAGCAGGCCAACCGAAGCGCTCTAACTTGTGGATTTCATCTAAATCAGTAGGCACTAACTTGCGCACTACTTTCGGCTTCGCTGGCTTCACCTTCAAGGGTTTCTGTACCGGGTGCGTGTGGGCGTTGCTAAAGCGGGAATGGGCGATAGCCAGCACCGTCTCAGGGCGAATCAGCATATCGCGGGCAATCATAAACTCTGTATCGCGGTGCAGCTTGCCGGGCTTATAGCGGCTGCGGATGGCGTTGTACTCCGCCAGATTAATATCAGCATCGTCTTTCCAATGTTCGGCCAAGTCATCGACATAGGCGCCACGGATTACTGCATCAATATCGGTCAGGGTATGACCTGTCTCCGCTGCAATCTCTTCATTGTTCTTTAGGTGCTTATGAGCCAGCGCGTTAATGCGCTGGATATCGGTAATACTCAAAGTCATAAATTAAACTCCGAATCAAATTTGATCTGGTCAGTAACCAACGTGTGAATCAGCGCAAGGCTTGACGCGGTGTGTGTGCCCGACTTGCGGGCGTTGTCGTACATGAAGCGGACTACACGTTGATATTTCTCCGGCAGCGTGGCGAACCATTGCCGGAACTGTTCAGGGGTCATTGGTCGTCATCCTCCGGGAACACGTTGTTAAAGGTTGTATCAGGCGAGTCGGCGGCGTTCTGCTTGAGGAAGTTCACGCAGGATGACAACTCGGCAGCAGCCATGCGTGACTCTCCCGCCTCGTCCTCCTTAAGCCTGCGCGTCAACGCACCCAGCAGCAGGGTTTTTAGTTCCCATGCTCCGGCTTCAAATTCAGATTTCGTCATTGGTGGTTATCTCCAACTGGTAACAGGCCTAGCGCACGGATGTGCTGAATCACTTCTTGATGCACGGGCTTCGGCAGAAACAAACGGCGGGCAATGGCGGCGTAAACTTCATCAGGAGTCTTGCGTACCGGATGCACCCGGCCATTGAAAACCCGGTCGGACAACCGGACGGCTTTCCAGCGACGCGAGCCATCCGGCCTTTTCATGCGGTTCAGTACAGCGGCCAGACACTCCCACGGCTCGCAATCATTCAGCAGGCAATATCGCTCCAGCGGTGTAAATACCTCGCGAATGATGGCCTCACGATTAAGGGTCTTGCGATGAGGTTCGGCCAGTTCATCCCAGTTGTACCCATTCAGGGCGAAAGCTAGTTGTGCGGTGATGAGCGCATCCGCACGCGCAGCACGACGCTGCGCATGTTCGGTAACAGGCATATGATTAACTCCAGAGAATCAGGGAGAGCCTTTCGACTCAGAGGTATTTAGCGATGTACTGCCAGTTGCAGTTTTCAGGGCGGTAGAAGTAAGCAAGCTCATCAGGCGCAACATCCAGCGCCAGCGATGACCACAGCAGAAAAGCGCGGGCAGGTTCCCCATCGCGCCCGGCTCGTCCAATCATCTGAACGAGATCAGGCAAATCATCGGGGACGTATGTCACGACAACGTTACGGATATCAGGAACATCAGCACCCAGCCCGAAGGCTTTAGTAGCAATAAGAATCGCGCCCGGCGTAGAGGCAAACCACTCAGCGTTTGCGTGGCGTTCCTCGTTGCTCAGGTGCATCGTCTTCGAGTGATATGGCCGCGCCCGGTCGCCCAAGAGTTTCAGGTACGCCCGCAACGTTTTAAGGTCATTGACGAGAATAAGCGTCTTCTCTTCTTTCGGCAGAGCCTCGACCAGACCAATAGCCGCTCGGAAACGTTCGCGGCACTGTCTGACTGGCGTCAACTGGATATTCTCGCGAGCAACATCAGCGCGGAATGTTACGTAATCGCCACGGCAGCCAAGCGACTCCATTAAACTGCGCTCATTTTCGCGTAGCAGCGTAGCCGTAAACACGCAGCGTTGAGCCGAAGGAAAGGCATTCTGTAGTGTGTGCTGCATTGCGTCGTAAGCTGGGCGGAAATCCCAGTCTTTGACCGTGTGTGCCTCATCGATAATAAAACGATCAACGCCATAAGCCATCAGCGCCGCGAGAACCTGACTCGACGGAACCAGATGTTCAGGCGAAACGACTGCAACCCGGAACGCCCCGGCAGCCAGCCCCGCCAGTTGTTGCGCATTGCGGTGCCTCGGCAGCTTGTCACCAAATGCCACAGCGTGAACGCCAGCCTCCCGCAACTGGCGGAGAATCTGACGCTTAAGGGTATTAGTAGGAACAACGATAACAGACAGGCCAACGCCAGCGCGGGATTCATAAATCAATGGGTAAGTGAAGGCAGCGCTTTTGCCATACCCAGTAGGCAGAACGGCAAGCACATCACTGCCACGGGAAAAGATCGCATCAGCAACAGACAATTGCCCCGGCCTCCACTCCAGCCCATCAGGTGGCAGCAGGCTAACGCGTGCGTTTCGGTCACAGCGAGCCAGGGGGCGGAACTCATACGGCGTAGTATTCAGTGGCGGCACAGACGGCGAAGCAGCCAAGCCGTTCGGGTCACAATGATGATTTGTATTATTAAATCTATCTTCGGTAGGCTTCGACTCTCCACACCAAAATTGACGAAACTCCCCTGAGTCTCCGTAGCGTTTGAAATCTGCGTTACGCATCGCTTCCAGTTTACCCATGCCCCTGTTAATTCGGCGCATGGTCTTCTCATCGCAAATGAGAAACTCGCGGCAGGCTTTGAGAAAAGCATTCTGTCCGGTTGTTGATTCCGGCACGGCGTGCTCGCGCGGTTTCAATGCGGCATCGTCTACGCGAACGCCGGGGAAATCTGGCGGCAGTGGTTCAACATAACGAGCAGGCTTTTTATTTAGCCATTGCTCAATCTCAGCGCGTCGGCAGTGAATCGCGTCGCCGGGCTGGATGACTTGCCGCAACCCAGCGTCAGAGCGCTGTTTTTGTTTCTTCGGTTGAACACCGTGCAGCGTTCGCCACTCCCGCAAGGTCATCGCGGAGCCATCTGCATTGTAATAAAACTCTTCGGTCTTTGTGTTGTATGCCGCCTTAACGGGCTTACGCTTTACGGGGCATATCTTGGAACGTCGAATAACAACCCCGTCAGCGATCATTTGCTGTACATCTGCGTCCGCAGTATTGAGCGGGTCAGCGTCGGCAGCCTGCGCAAGCAGGCGGCGTAGGTTTGTTGGCATGGTGAAATCTCCAGAAAATAGGGGTAGGTATTAGCTCAGGTTGGGGCGGTGGTACAGGTGCGGCAGACTCTCTGCCCTTATAGAGGTTTTCATGTCGGCAACAGTGTCAGTGTCTTTATCTGCCTTAATAGTCACTTTCAAAATCGGAGAGTTTGTCGCGCTTCGGGAGTTATTCTTTCTCCTTAGTAGATACCTTCATTAGGTCAATTTTTAACCACAACCTCGCTAAGCCTTACTGAGCCTGGGCTGGCAATACTTAACAGCGCGATTTTTGTCGGTCAAAAGCGGGAAAGTAATGCTCTATATCTCCTTATTAGTAGCCTTTAAAATTAAAAATATAAGTTACTGATATCAATAGATAATTATGAAAGTGTCTATAGTGATATAGTATCGCTAGATACGCAGAGCGAGCGCGGCGCAGCCGAAACAAGCGAGCGCCGAACTGATGACGGATGGCAGACCGTAGGACTGACAGACGGCAGACAGTGAAGGCAGTAGGACAGGTGACAGACAGTAACCGTGACGGCGTGCCATAGCTGGCAGTAGCACAGCAGGCAGTAAGACCAATGACCGACGGCTAAGACCTGAAAGGAAACGAAAAAGAAAGATGATTGAACGATACAGAAATGAATGAAGATGTTTTGAAGAATACCTACCGATAACAGTATATGATTGATTAAATTAACAATACCGATAAAGAGTACCGTTCCACTACACATCCCCGCCGCGTTGCCTGCCACGGCAAGCACGGTTGCGTAGAGTCGCCGAGCATCAGCAGCGGGCGAAGACCGGGAATGAGCCAAAGGCGATGGAGCGGGCTGGAGCATAGCGAGAAGCGCAGCAAGTGAAGAGAGCGAAGCACTCGTAACTACATTTAGGAGAAGGGATGTAAGGGAAGAACCCTTTCCTGTACATGTATTTCAAATGCAACTTTAAAGATACTACTAACGTGTTGACCAGCTTCAAATCTAGCTTAGTGATTGGACAACGCAGCCTTTGATCCCTTCCCCTGCCCCATCCCTCGAATTGTTCAGTGATAACTCACATTCACAATCTGATCTCGATGTTCATCGTCTGGCACGGCTAAAGCCCCGCCACCTCTTCACATCGAGAGCCGCAAGTAACACGAAAATACATTATAAATCATATCGTTATGATATTACGTATAACATAACCCTCTGAAATAAATACAAAAGCTGTAGGTCATCCATCACCCACAGCCCAGTAACGGCCAGTCGTAGCACCTCATTCGCTTGTAGGTCATCATCCCTCGCCCTTGTTCCAGTGGCGTTTAACGGTGCTCACGCTAACGCCGAGACGCTTAGCTACCTTCGATTGAGACAGCCCCTCACTCCGCAGCTCCTGCACCTTTTGAGTGGTGTCGGTGGCTTCCTTGCGTCCCAGCTTAACGCCATTGGCTTTCGCCTTCTCCAGCCCGTCAAGCGTCCTCTCACGGATACGGTTTCGCTCGAACTCAGCAAAGGCTCCAAACATCTGGCGGATTAGCTTGCCCTCAGATGAAGTCAGATCACGCGCTGGCAGGTCAAGAGACACCACCTTCACGCCGCGTTCTAACAGCATGTCGATGGTCTGTTGCACGTCGATGTTGTCGCGCCCCAGCCTGTCCAGTTTCAGCACGACAAGCTGATCTCCCGCTTCCAGCTTATGCTCAACCATCGCTCGAAACTTAGGGCGCTGCATAGCCTGAACGCTGCCGGAAATGTCCTCGCTGATTACCCTGCTCTCAGGCACCGTGTACCCGGCACGCTCAATAGCCAGCACCTGATTCTGCGTATCCTGCTCGCGTGTTGAAACGCGGCAGTAGATAAAAGTCCTCATGCTTCACCTCACCCATCTGGTATCACAAAACGGTAGCATCTTTGCATTGATGGTAGCATTTAGTCAAACCCTAAATTGATGACACCAGATAGTAATCACTCAGACAGGTAGCAAGAATCGAACGATTGATGACACCATCAAACACTAGTAGTGTGCCCCGGCAACGCGCGCCTGCAACGGTTGTCTCGGATGAGCAAAATCTTAGGGTTTTCTCAGCGACCCCTGACGCGCGGGCACGCACATGCGCACGGGGGCGCGGGCGAGCTATACAGTTGAGGGAGGGGCAACCATAAACGTGCAATTTTTCAAGCCGGGAATATCTGTAATAGCTTTAGCTACAAAAGGACTCAATACACACTGCTCATCCATCATGGTTGACTTGAGGCTACAGATTATTCAAGCTGAGAAGCTACTAACTATTATGCTGATGGTTGAATGGGGAGTTTTCAGGAATGGAAAGATATCGCCCACATGGTCGTACCGTAACCACTTTAGAAGCAGATGTACTTAAACTTCGAGCGCTAGAAATGGTGTTAGTGCTTTTCTATGTAGAAAACCTTAAAGGTTTTATTATCAGTTCTGTGAAAGTTACAAAACGCCTAAGAAAAATTATTGATAACACGCAATCCACAACAAATAACGTAGAGCAAATTACTTTTAAAAAAGCACATGCCTTACTCATTTCAGAGGGTATCATAACACAAGAAGAAAGCTCACAACTGAGAGAACTGATTGACTACCGTAATACTATAGGCCATGAGATCCATAGAATAACCATAGATATTGGTGCATACTCAAATCTGGCGGAGTATGACCTCACTAACGGACACAAAATAGCAAAATATAATTACTCGGCAGTCCAGCGCGTACAAAATCTTAGAAAGAAGATAGAAAGAAAAATGATGGAAAAGTCATTTTCCTTTGAGTTGTCTTTTAACACACTGGCATTTGATGCCGCAGAACAAGCATACCTTAAGGAGATTAAGCGGTTAAAGAAAAAGGTTAATGCTGGGATTGATAAGTTGAATATTACAATAGAAACTACAAATAAAATAATCCGCAACATTCCTCCTGAAGTTATGGATACGGTACAACCCGGCCATCCGAAAAACACTAAGAGTAATGGTACATTTAGTCAAGAAGGTGCGAAAGCAATGTTCATGCTATATGATGCAAAAGCAACCCCATTAGCGGTTGCTTACATAATGAGGATAACCTACCGTACCGCTGCTAAATGGCACAAGAAATGGCTGTCACAACATAAATAAATATTTAGCTGTTAACTATGCGGTCGAACGTACTTTTACACACGCGGCAATACCAGTTAGGTTTTTCTATCGTCGTCCCCAAACCCGCGTACATTCTTTCACGGGACTGCATATGTATTTTTTTATGCTCATTCTCAAAACATTTCGGACAAAAAGCCGTAGAGTCCCCATCAATCCAGTACACACCATCAATAAAACTGAATTTTCGCTTCTCTTCCAATTGTTCCTCAAGCTGTTTATTCTTTTGCTCTGAGTGGAACAACAATGCTTGCGTTGTTATGATTTCTATTTTCGCATTTGCCAGCTCACTCATAATATTTGCCAATTCCAATTTAAGTGTCGCCGTATCAATTTCATTACTTTCATTCGATAGTTTCTTAGCAATATTTACAGCTTTATCAATAATCCCAACTGCTGCCGCCGCACTTGATAAAACACCAGACATTTTTCACCCTCACAGTATTATCTTATTCAAAACAGCCCTGCCAACATCCTGACCGTAAACTTTCAAATCAGTTGGCCCTGTATAATTAACACCAGCAGGTAAATGTTCCCGCAAATATTTATGTGCAGAGCAAGCCACTGCTATTGCCGTATCAAATTCAGGAGTAGATCCTTCTAAGAAAAAATCATAATTGAAATGGGCAATAATATTACTTCTAAAATCAGTCATCTTTTTCCAGTAGACTGTAAACTCAGCATTAGTTAGCCCAATTTCATCAAAGAGAATACTACGAAAATCTTCATGATCATCAATAATATATTTCCAGTGGGTACTCTCATTATTAGAACCAAAAACTTTGCACCAGTTTATAGCCGCATCACTTATCAATGCGTTGCAGATGTTCTGATAAGGAACTAAGTTTCCAGTCCCATAGTCCAAATACTGCAAGTTATCGCTCAGCGCATAGAAAGAATTAATAGACCGTGAGAATGTGGCCAAGCACATCATTGTATTTTCAATTGATCTTACATAACTAGCATCCATCGAGATTAGCCTTGTGGTAGCGTTTTACTGATCGTAAGAAAATTTATACCAAAAGCCCCGTTGGTGGTACAGCAACAAGCGGAGCCTCTGGCGACTACATCACAGTTATGTCAGTTAGTGAGGCTTATCAGGATGACCATGTACCCAAGGGGAGCGAGGCCGAACCGCTGGCAGAGCTTGCATATGGTCTGCAAGTACCGTGACCACCATAAACCTGTTTATCCCCTGCGGCGTCTCGCGACGGCGACAGAACGGGGGCATCGGGCTAAAATGCGCTTCACTAAAAGTTTTTGGGATTGTTTAGAGACGGTGGCTACGTCATAGCTTTCAAGTTGAGTCAGTACGTGTTTGACGCTTGGAACTACACGCCGCTATGAGTTAACATCCCAATTACCACTATCAACCACAGCGGCTTTTTCAAGGGACATAACAGAGCATTTCTTACAGGCAAAAGAGACAGATTTTATAGTCTAATTAGCTGTATTGTAAGGAATTTAGTGACTTGGTGCCGAAGGCCGGACTCGAACCGGCACGTATTTCTACGGTTGATTTTGAATCAACTGCGTCTACCGATTTCGCCACTTCGGCACTGAAGAGGTATGCGGAAAACGTTGTGGATTATACCTGTCGCACGCCACCATGCAAGCGCCAGCTTGCACCCACCTCGCTAAGTGCTGAAATTTTCAGCATTATACTCAGCGATATGTAACCTTTGTCACACTCCAGGCACCCCGCCCTGCCATGCTCTACACTTCCCAAACAACACCAGAGAAGGACCCAAAAATGTCGATGATAAAAAGCTATGCCGCAAAAGAAGCGGGCGGCGAACTGGAAGTTTATGAGTACGATCCCGGTGAGCTGAAGCCACAAGATGTTGAAGTGCAGGTGGATTACTGCGGGATCTGCCATTCCGATCTGTCGATGATCGATAACGAATGGGGATTTTCACAATATCCGCTGGTTGCCGGGCATGAGGTGATTGGGCGCGTGGTGGCACTCGGGAGCGCCGCGCAGGATAAAGGTTTGCAGGTCGGTCAGCGTGTCGGGATTGGCTGGACGGCGCGTAGCTGTGGTCACTGCGACGCCTGTATTAGCGGTAATCAGATCAACTGCGAGCAAGGTGCGGTGCCAACAATTATGAATCGTGGTGGTTTTGCCGAGAAGTTGCGTGCGGACTGGCAATGGGTGATTCCACTGCCAGAAAATATTGATATCGAGTCCGCCGGGCCGCTGTTGTGTGGTGGTATCACGGTCTTTAAACCACTGTTGATGCACCATATCACTGCTACCAGCCGCGTTGGGGTAATTGGTATTGGCGGGCTGGGGCATATCGCTATAAAACTTCTGCACGCAATGGGATGCGAGGTGACAGCCTTTAGTTCGAATCCGGCGAAAGAGCAGGAAGTACTGGCGATGGGTGCTGATAAAGTGGTGAATAGCCGCGATCCGCAGGCACTGAAAGCCCTGTCGGGGCAGTTTGATCTCATTATCAATACTGTGAACGTCAGCCTCGACTGGCAGCCTTATTTTGAGGCGCTGACCTATGGCGGTAATTTCCATACGGTCGGTGCGGTTCTCACGCCGCTGTCTGTTCCGGCCTTTACGTTAATTGCGGGCGACCGCAGCATCTCTGGTTCTGCTACCGGCACGCCTTATGAGCTGCGTAAGCTGATGCGTTTTGCCGCCCGCAGCAAGGTTGCGCCGACCACCGAACTGTTCCCGATGTCGAAAATTAACGACGCCATCCAGCATGTACGCGATGGTAAAGCGCGCTACCGCGTGGTCCTGAAAGCCGACTTCTGATCCCTTTGCCGGGTGCCTGTCGCCCGGCACTTAAATCTCTTTGGAAGGCGTCTCGCAATCTGCTGAATTTAGCGGTGAAGAGTGCACAGCCGTTGCCTATACTCCAGGCAGGAAACTGGAGGAAATCTCATGAGCGAACCCCTGTTAATTGCCCGCACGCCGGACACAGAACTGTTTTTACTGCCGGGAATGGCTAACCGTCACGGGCTGATTACTGGCGCAACGGGGACGGGTAAAACCGTTACGCTGCAAAAACTGGCAGAGTCATTGTCGGAAATCGGCGTGCCGGTGTTTATGGCTGATGTGAAAGGCGATCTGACCGGTATCGCGCAGGCAGGAACGGCGTCGGAAAAACTGCTCACAAGGCTTAAAAATATCGGCGTCAATGACTGGCAACCGCATGCCAATCCGGTGGTGGTGTGGGATATCTTTGGCGAGAAAGGCCATCCGGTGCGGGCGACGGTTTCAGACCTGGGGCCGCTGTTGCTGGCGCGGCTGTTGAATCTCAACGATGTACAGTCTGGCGTGCTGAATATCATCTTCCGCATTGCTGACGATCAGGGGCTGTTACTGCTCGACTTTAAAGATTTGCGGGCGATTACCCAGTACATCGGCGATAACGCCAAATCTTTCCAGAATCAGTACGGAAATATCAGTAGCGCATCGGTTGGTGCCATCCAGCGCGGGCTGTTGTCGCTGGAACAGCAAGGCGCAGCACACTTCTTTGGTGAGCCGATGCTGGATATCAAAGACTGGATGCGCACCGATGCCAACGGTAAAGGCGTTATCAATATCCTCAGCGCCGAGAAGCTTTATCAGATGCCGAAACTGTATGCCGCCAGCCTGTTGTGGATGCTCTCGGAGTTGTATGAACAATTGCCGGAAGCGGGCGATCTGGAGAAACCAAAACTGGTGTTTTTCTTCGACGAGGCACATCTGCTGTTTAACGATGCCCCGCAGGTACTGCTGGATAAGATTGAGCAGGTGATAAGGCTTATTCGCTCAAAAGGCGTGGGCGTCTGGTTCGTTTCGCAAAACCCGTCTGATATTCCGGATAATGTGCTCGGCCAGCTAGGTAATCGCATTCAACACGCTTTGCGGGCTTTTACGCCCAAAGATCAGAAAGCGGTAAAAGCTGCGGCGCAAACCATGCGGGCCAATCCGGCGTTTGATACCGAAAAGGCAATCCAGGAACTGGGGACCGGCGAGGCGTTAATCTCGTTTCTCGATGCAAAAGGAAGTCCTTCTGTGGTGGAACGGGCGATGGTGATTGCGCCTTGTTCGCGGATGGGACCGGTGACGGAAGATGAGCGCAATGGCTTGATTAACCACTCCCCGGTGTATGGCAAGTACGAGGATGACGTGGACCGGGAATCCGCCTATGAGATGTTGCAAAAAGGCGTACAGGCGAGTATTGAACAGCAAAATAATCCTCCAGCGAAAGGGAAAGAGATAGCGGTAGATGACGGCATTCTTGGTGGATTGAAGGATATTTTGTTCGGCACTACCGGACCACGCGGCGGGAAGAAAGATGGTGTGGTGCAGACAATGGCCAAAAGCGCCGCCCGCCAGGTGACGAATCAGATTGTACGCGGGATGTTGGGGAGTTTGCTGGGGGGGAGAAGAAGGTAAGTCAGGTGCGGTCTGTGCCCCTCACCCTAACCCTCTCCCCAAAGGGGCGAGGGGACCGATCGAACTCGTATTTGACTTTATCAACAATGTGAAAGGGAGCTTTCGCTCCCTTGCTTGGTTACGATTTTCTCATTAACAGCCACAGGCTGATTAAGAAGAAGCTGGCGCTTGGCAACAGTGCGCCGATGATCGGCGGGATGCCATAAACCAACGTCAGCGGGCCGAAGATCTGGTCCAGTACGTAGAAGACAAAACCGAAGCTGATACCGGTGACCACACGCACGCCCATCGGTACGCTACGCAGTGGGCCAAAGATGAACGACAGCGCCATCAGCATCATCACCGCCACGGATAGCGGCTGGAAGATTTTGCTCCACATGTTGAGCTGATAACGTCCAGCGTCCTGACCGCTCGACTTCAGATACTTCACGTAGTTGTGCAAACCGCTGATTGAGAGTGCATCCGGGTCCAGCGCCACCACGCCCAGTTTGTCTGGCGTGAGGTTGGTTTTCCAGGTGCCGCTCACCGTCTGCGAACCGGTAATCTGTTTCGGATTGGTCAGATCAGATTCATCAACCTGCGACAGACGCCAGACTTTATGTTCCGGGTCAAACTTCGCAGTAGCGGCATAGCGTACGGATTGCAGACGACGATTCTCGTTAAAGACATAAATGCTGATGCCACCTAACTCTTCGTCACCTTTAACCCGCTCAATGTAGACGAAGTTGTTGCCATCTTTCGCCCATAAGCCTTGCTGGGTAGAGAGCAACGAGCCGCCGTACATCGCCTGCGCACGGTAGTTACGCGCCATCTGCTCGCCCTGCGGCGCGACCCATTCGCCAATCGCCATCGTCAGCAAGACCAGCGGAATGGCGGTTTTCATCACCGACAGCGCCACCTGCATACGGGTAAAACCAGAAGCCTGCATCACCACCAGTTCGCTGCGCTGCGCCAGCATCCCAAGACCAAGCAACGCCCCAAGCAGAGCCGCCATCGGGAAGAAGATTTGCACATCTTTCGGCACGCTCAGCAAGGTATACATTCCTGCGCCTAACGCGTCGTAACTCCCCTGCCCGGCTTTTTTCAACTGATCGACAAATTTGATAATGCCCGACAGCGACACCAGCATGAACAGCGTCATCATGATGGTGGTGAAAATAGTTTTACCGATATAGCGGTCAAGTACGCCAAAAGGTTGCATCACACCGCTCCTTTACGCGAAAAACTGGCGCGCAGGCGGCGGACCGGCACGGTGTCCCAAAGGTTGAGAACAATCGCCAAAGCCAGATAAATCAGGTTAACGGTCCACATCCACAGCGTCGGGTCCAGCTTACCTTTACCGCCGTTCGATTTCAGGGAGGTCTGGATCAGGAAGAAAAGTAGATACAGCAGCATGGCTGGCAGCATCGACAGTACGCGTCCCTGACGTGGGTTAACCACGCTCAGCGGTACGACCATAAGTGCCATCATAAACACGGTGAATACCAACGTGATACGCCAGTTCAGTTCTGCGCGAGCACGATCGGTGTCAGTGTTCCACAATGTGCGCATGTCCATCTGGTCGGTATCGTTCGGGTCGAGCGCCACCGCCTGGTGACCAATGATCGCCTGATAATCCTGGAAATCCGTAATGCGGAAATCACGTAACAGTGCAGTGCCTTCGAAGCGCGTTCCCTGGTTGAGAGTGACGACCTGGGAGCCGTCGCGCAGCTGGGTTAAATGTCCGGAATCGGCCACCACCACAGAAGGACGTGCATTACCTTTTGGTCGAATTTGCGCGAGGAACACATCTTTGAAATCGCTGCCGTCAACGCTTTCGATGAACAGCACCGAACTGCCATTAGTCGCTTGCTGGAATTGCCCTTGCGCCAGCGCCGCCATGCCAGGGTTCGCTTTCGCTTCTGCTAACACTTCATCCTGATGACGCGATGACCACGGTCCCGCCCACATCACGTTAACCGCCGCGACGATTGCCGTGAATACCGCAAGGATCATTGCCGCTTTCACCAGAACCGCTTTGCTCAGGCCGCAGGCATGCATTACCGTAATTTCACTTTCGGTATACAGTTTGCCCAGCGTCATCAGCAGCCCGAGGAACAGGCTTAATGGCAGGATAAGCTGCGCCATTTCCGGCACGCCCAACCCGAGAAGGGAGAGCACCAGATTCGCCGGAATATCGCCGTCAACCGCTGCGCCGAGGATCCTCACTAACTTTTGACAGAAGAAGATCAAAAGCAAGATGAAGAGTATCGCCAGCTGGCTTTTGAGCGTCTCCCGCACCAGATATCTTATGATTATCACTTTAAATACGCCCGTAAAAACTCGTCTTTTGCAGGATTTTAGCTTGTTTCATGGCTTAAACGTCATTTATTCTCTTGAGTCGTCGAAATCGTCGCTAAGATAATTATACTCAACGGATTCACCTCTCAGATTTTGTTCTGACGTGCCAATGCCGTAATAACGTTAAGATTAACACGAAGTCATCGCAACAGCGGACATGAGTTACGAAAGCTTGCAATTCTATCTGTAGCCACCGCCGTTGTCTTTAAGATTCAGGAGCGTAGTGCATGGAGTTTAGTGTAAAAAGCGGTAGCCCGGAGAAACAGCGGAGTGCCTGCATCGTCGTGGGCGTCTTCGAACCACGTCGCCTTTCTCCGATTGCAGAACAGCTCGATAAAATCAGCGATGGGTACATCAGCGCCCTGCTACGTCGGGGCGAACTGGAAGGAAAACCGGGGCAGACATTGTTGCTGCACCATGTTCCGAATGTACTTTCCGAGCGAATTCTCCTTATTGGTTGCGGCAAAGAACGTGAGCTGGATGAGCGTCAGTACAAACAAGTCATTCAGAAAACCATTAATACGCTGAATGATACTGGCTCAATGGAAGCGGTCTGCTTTCTGACTGAACTGCACGTTAAAGGCCGTAACAACTACTGGAAAGTGCGTCAGGCTGTCGAGACGGCAAAAGAGACGCTCTACAGTTTCGATCAGCTGAAAACGAACAAGAGCGAACCGCGTCGTCCGCTGCGTAAGATGGTGTTCAACGTGCCGACCCGCCGTGAACTGACCAGCGGTGAGCGCGCGATCCAGCACGGTCTGGCGATTGCCGCCGGGATTAAAGCAGCAAAAGATCTCGGCAATATGCCGCCGAATATCTGTAACGCCGCTTACCTCGCTTCACAAGCGCGCCAGCTGGCTGACAGCTACAGCAAGAATGTCATCACCCGCGTTATCGGCGAACAGCAGATGAAAGAGCTGGGGATGCATTCCTATCTGGCGGTCGGTCAGGGTTCGCAAAACGAATCGCTGATGTCGGTGATTGAGTACAAAGGCAACGCGTCGGAAGATGCACGCCCAATCGTGCTGGTGGGTAAAGGTTTAACCTTCGACTCCGGCGGTATCTCGATCAAGCCTTCAGAAGGCATGGATGAGATGAAGTACGATATGTGCGGTGCGGCAGCGGTTTACGGCGTGATGCGGATGGTCGCGGAGCTACAACTGCCGATTAACGTTATCGGCGTGTTGGCAGGCTGCGAAAACATGCCTGGCGGACGAGCCTATCGTCCGGGCGATGTGTTAACCACCATGTCCGGTCAAACCGTTGAAGTGCTGAACACCGACGCTGAAGGCCGCCTGGTACTGTGCGACGTGTTAACTTACGTTGAGCGTTTTGAGCCGGAAGCGGTGATTGACGTGGCGACGCTGACCGGTGCCTGCGTGATCGCGCTGGGTCATCATATTACTGGTCTGATGGCGAACCATAATCCGCTGGCCCATGAACTGATTGCCGCGTCTGAACAATCCGGTGACCGCGCATGGCGCTTACCGCTGGGTGACGAGTATCAGGAACAACTGGAGTCCAATTTTGCCGATATGGCGAACATTGGCGGTCGTCCTGGTGGGGCGATTACCGCAGGTTGCTTCCTGTCACGCTTTACCCGTAAGTACAACTGGGCGCACCTGGATATCGCCGGTACCGCCTGGCGTTCTGGTAAAGCAAAAGGCGCCACCGGTCGTCCGGTAGCGTTGCTGGCACAGTTCCTGTTAAACCGCGCTGGGTTTAACGGCGAAGAGTAATTGCGTCAGGCAAGGCTGTTATTGCCGGATGCGGCGTGAACGCCTTATCCGACCTACACAGCACTGAACTCGTAGGCCTGATAAGACACAACAGCGTCGCATCAGGCAATGCTGTTATTGTCGGATGCGGCATGAACGCCTTATCCGACCTACACAGCACCGAACTCGTAAGCCTGATAAGACGCGGCAGCGTCGCATCAGGCAATGCTGTTATTGTCGGATGCGGCGTGAGCGCCTTATCCGACCTACACACAGCACTGAACTCGTAGGCCTGATAAGACACAACAGCGTCGCATCAGGCGCTGCGGTGTATACCTGATGCGTATTTAAATCCACCACAAGAAGCCCCATTTATGAAAAACGCGACGTTCTACCTTCTGGACAATGACACCACCGTCGATGGCTTAAGCGCCGTTGAGCAACTGGTGTGTGAAATTGCCGCAGAACGTTGGCGCAGCGGTAAGCGCGTGCTCATCGCCTGTGAAGATGAAAAGCAGGCTTACCGGCTGGATGAAGCCCTGTGGGCGCGTCCGGCAGAAAGCTTTGTTCCGCATAATTTAGCGGGAGAAGGACCGCGCGGCGGTGCGCCGGTGGAGATCGCCTGGCCGCAAAAACGCAGCAGCAGCCCGCGCGATATATTGATTAGTCTGCGAACAAGCTTTGCAGATTTTGCCACCGCTTTCACAGAAGTGGTAGACTTCGTTCCTTATGAAGATTCTCTGAAACAACTGGCGCGCGAACGCTATAAAGCCTACCGCGTGGCTGGTTTCAACCTGAATACGGCAACCTGGAAATAATGGAAAAGACATACAACCCACAAGATATCGAACAGCCGCTTTACGAGCACTGGGAAAAGCAGGGCTACTTTAAGCCTAATGGCGATGAAAGCCAGGAAAGTTTCTGCATCATGATCCCGCCGCCGAACGTCACCGGCAGTTTGCATATGGGTCACGCCTTCCAGCAAACCATCATGGATACCATGATCCGCTATCAGCGCATGCAGGGCAAAAACACCCTGTGGCAGGTCGGTACTGACCACGCCGGGATCGCTACCCAGATGGTCGTTGAGCGCAAGATTGCCGCAGAAGAAGGTAAAACCCGTCACGACTACGGCCGCGAAGCTTTCATCGACAAAATTTGGGAATGGAAAGCGGAATCCGGCGGCACGATTACCCGTCAGATGCGCCGTCTCGGCAACTCCGTCGACTGGGAGCGTGAACGCTTCACCATGGACGAAGGCCTGTCCAATGCGGTGAAAGAAGTTTTCGTTCGTCTGTATAAAGAAGACCTGATTTACCGTGGCAAACGCCTGGTAAACTGGGATCCGAAACTGCGCACCGCTATCTCTGACCTGGAAGTCGAAAACCGCGAATCGAAAGGTTCGATGTGGCACATCCGCTATCCGCTGGCTGACGGTGCGAAAACCGCAGACGGTAAAGATTATCTGGTGGTCGCGACTACCCGTCCAGAAACCCTGCTGGGCGATACTGGCGTAGCCGTTAACCCGGAAGATCCGCGTTACAAAGATCTGATTGGCAAATATGTCATTCTGCCGCTGGTTAACCGTCGTATTCCGATCGTTGGCGACGAACACGCCGACATGGAAAAAGGCACCGGCTGCGTGAAAATCACTCCGGCGCACGACTTTAACGACTATGAAGTGGGTAAACGTCACGCCCTGCCGATGATCAACATCCTGACCTTTGACGGCGATATCCGTGAAAGCGCCCAGGTGTTCGATACCAAAGGTAACGAATCTGACGTTTATTCCAGCGAAATCCCTGCAGAGTTCCAGAAACTGGAGCGTTTTGCTGCACGTAAAGCAGTCGTTGCCGCAGTTGACGCGCTTGGCCTGCTGGAAGAAATTAAACCGCACGACCTGACCGTTCCTTACGGCGACCGTGGCGGCGTAGTTATCGAACCAATGCTGACCGACCAGTGGTACGTGCGTGCCGATGTCCTGGCGAAACCGGCGGTTGAAGCGGTTGAGAACGGCGACATTCAGTTCGTACCGAAGCAGTACGAAAACATGTACTTCTCCTGGATGCGCGATATTCAGGACTGGTGTATCTCTCGTCAGTTGTGGTGGGGTCACCGTATCCCGGCATGGTATGACGAAGCGGGTAACGTTTATGTTGGCCGCAACGAAGACGAAGTGCGTAAAGAAAATAACCTCGGTGCTGATGTTGTCCTGCGTCAGGACGAAGACGTTCTCGATACCTGGTTCTCTTCTGCGCTGTGGACCTTCTCTACCCTTGGCTGGCCGGAAAATACCGACGCCCTGCGTCAGTTCCACCCAACCAGCGTGATGGTATCTGGTTTCGACATCATTTTCTTCTGGATTGCCCGCATGATCATGATGACCATGCACTTCATCAAAGATGAAAATGGCAAACCGCAGGTGCCGTTCCACACCGTTTACATGACCGGCCTGATTCGTGATGACGAAGGCCAGAAGATGTCCAAATCCAAGGGTAACGTTATCGACCCACTGGATATGGTTGACGGTATTTCGCTGCCAGAACTGCTGGAAAAACGTACCGGCAATATGATGCAGCCGCAGCTGGCGGACAAAATCCGTAAGCGCACCGAGAAGCAGTTCCCGAACGGTATTGAGCCGCACGGTACTGACGCGCTGCGCTTCACCCTGGCGGCGCTGGCGTCTACCGGTCGTGACATCAACTGGGATATGAAGCGTCTGGAAGGTTACCGTAACTTCTGTAACAAGCTGTGGAACGCCAGCCGCTTTGTGCTGATGAACACAGAAGGTCAGGATTGCGGCTTCAACGGCGGCGAAATGACGCTGTCGCTGGCGGACCGCTGGATTCTGGCGGAGTTCAACCAGACCATCAAAGCGTACCGCGAAGCGCTGGACAGCTTCCGCTTCGATATCGCCGCAGGCATTCTGTATGAGTTCACCTGGAACCAGTTCTGTGACTGGTATCTCGAGCTGACCAAGCCGGTAATGAACGGTGGCACCGAAGCAGAACTGCGCGGTACTCGCCATACGCTGGTGACTGTACTGGAAGGTCTGCTGCGCCTCGCGCATCCGATCATTCCGTTCATCACCGAAACCATCTGGCAGCGTGTGAAAGTACTTTGCGGTATCACTGCCGACACCATCATGCTGCAGCCGTTCCCGCAGTACGATGCATCTCAGGTTGATGAAGCCGCACTGGCCGACACCGAATGGCTGAAACAGGCGATCGTTGCGGTACGTAACATCCGTGCAGAAATGAACATCGCGCCGGGCAAACCGCTGGAGCTGCTGCTGCGTGGTTGCAGCGCGGATGCAGAACGTCGCGTAAATGAAAACCGTGGCTTCCTGCAAACCCTGGCGCGTCTGGAAAGTATCACCGTGCTGCCTGCCGATGACAAAGGTCCGGTTTCCGTTACGAAGATCATCGACGGTGCAGAGCTGCTGATCCCGATGGCTGGCCTCATCAACAAAGAAGATGAGCTGGCGCGTCTGGCGAAAGAAGTGGCGAAGATTGAAGGTGAAATCAGCCGTATCGAGAACAAACTGGCGAACGAAGGCTTTGTCGCCCGCGCACCGGAAGCGGTCATCGCGAAAGAGCGTGAGAAGCTGGAAGGCTATGCGGAAGCGAAAGCGAAACTGATTGAACAGCAGGCTGTTATCGCCGCGCTGTAATCAAAACACAGTGATGAAAACGAAGGCCGGAGCATGCTCCGGCCTTTTTTATCTCTTACAGAAATGGTAAAGAAGGCATAATTCCCCGTGAAATACTGGCTAAGAAGCCTTTATCTGGTTGTTCTTCTTTATTGATTAAAGGAAGGTCATCCAAATCGCCCAGCAAATACGTATTTTTTGCCTGCCAGTCAATCATCCATATTTTCAGCAGTGGATAAGCCAGACCGCCCGTAATCCCGGATATCACCACCAACGCACACATGCGATAAAGCATACCGTGGTATGTTAAAGTTGAGCGAAAACGAATACGCCCATCATTCAGTGACAGGTTGCTCATAAAATGATTTCGCAACGACACCGTTAAATAACTGGTGCTAACAGCAATCCCAAAATAATAGATTAACTGCGCGATTATCATTTTACGTTGCATTTCCATAAATTGCTGTAAATTCTCAATATCATCATTTGCATACACAGAACTATCATACGCATTTAATATTTGATCGAAGATAATATAACCAGCAACAGCGAGAAAAGGTAATAAAGCTAAAAATGCGAGAATGGCATATTTTATACAATACGTAGTATCTAATTTTACCTTGAAACGATGTATACCGAAACTGGTATTGCTCCAGAGAAAACTCATTACCAGACTATATAAAGTACCATTAAAAATACCAATGGAAACAATACCAACTATTGCCATCAGAACCACAGATATAATAACACTACTTGAACTATTGGCATGTAGCATCTTTGTCGAGATAAAGAAAACAGTCCCCATCCCAATGGCCATTAAAATCGGCAAGAAAAAGGTTACCCACCAGAACCCTTTCAAAGAGCAATTAAAACTAAATCTTACGCCGTTGAGACTAGTCATCAAGGCCTGATAACGCAGTCCTTTTGCTGCCATAAATATAAGCAAAACCAACAGTGACAAAGTCAAAACACAGCCAACAAGCGGCATATCTGCTGACACTGTCATTAAGATTGCGAAATAGAAAAAAACAAAAACAAGACAACTAACAAAAACATTCCCACCGGTAATCCCATAAGAAAATCGTTGTCCGTTAACTTCCATATTAGCATAGAGATAACGCTTACATTTCATTAATGCCCATGGTAAATAGATACCTAGCGTTATAATCGTTAACAACACATTCACCACACAAATAAGAAAATATCTCTCACCTGTACCATGAAAAACAAACGAATGGGACGGAACATCCATTTCATTAATAACTTGAGCCATAAAAATTCCCTGAATTAAAAAATCCATTGATATAATTTATAGATACAGACAGTAAAATGTTCTGCCACGTTACAATACTCTTATCAGTAATAGGCTGGCAAAAACTTTATTGCTTTATAAGACGCTTGCGCACGTAAGAAGAGAGTGGTATTAAACAAATGTATAATTACTTTATTTTTATTGGGTTAAACTATGAATAACATTGCGCCGCAATCACCTGTAATGCGTCGCCTGACGTTGCAGGATAATCCTGCTATCGCCCGCGTCATTCGTCAGGTATCCGCCGAATACGGTCTTACCGCTGATAAAGGCTACACCGTCGCCGATCCGAATCTTGACGAGCTGTATCAAGTGTATAGTCAGCCTGGTCATGCATATTGGGTGGTTGAGTACGAGGGTGAAGTGGTCGGCGGCGGTGGGATTGCGCCATTAGCAGGTAGTGAATCGGACATTTGCGAACTGCAAAAGATGTATTTTCTTCCGGCTATTCGCGGTAAAGGGCTGGCGAAAAAACTGGCCTTAATGGCGATGGAGCAAGCACGAGAGATGGGCTTCAAACGCTGCTATCTGGAAACGACCGCTTTTTTAAAGGAAGCCATTGCGCTTTATGAGCATTTGGGCTTTGAGCATATCGACTATGCGCTTGGCTGCACGGGCCATGTCGATTGTGAAGTGCGGATGCTACGCGAACTCTAAAAAAATGCCCGCTAGTGTGTGCTATCGGGCATTTTAATCAATTAATTAGTGGCGAACCCCGTCATCGTCTTCATCGACAAAATCTTCATCGTCGCCGTCTTCGCCGTTGGGATCTTCAAAGTAAGTGCCCCAACCGTCGTACTCAACGTCAAATTTCTCCGCCAGCGTCATCAGTTGTTCAACCTGGGCATCGATCAGATCGGCATTCAACGCGCACTCGCTGAGGATGTCGCAGCAAATCACGATATCACCATCTTCAACTTCCAGCTCTTCTGGATCGGTCACTTCGTAACCGAGTTTAAACGCTTCAACTGCTGCTTTTTCCAGGGTTTCCAGATCGTCTGCGGAAAGATGGTGTTCGATGGTATACAGCGCGTCCGGATCGCTGCCATCTTCCAGTAATTCTTCAATAATCAAACGTGTTTCTTCACGCTGTTCTTCCAGTTGTTCCGGGTTTGCCATGGCTCATTCCTCTTAATGTCCTGCCGATACTCTTATTGTCACACACCACTGACATTGCCTCCACCTTTGTGACAAAGATTTATGCTTTAGACTTGCAAATGAATAATCATCCATATAAATTGAATTTTAATTCATTGAGGTGTTAGCCACAGGAGGGATCTATGTCCGGGTTTTATCATAAGCATTTCCTGAAATTACTCGATTTCACGCCAGCTGAACTCAACAGCCTGCTGCAGTTAGCCGCGAAGCTGAAAGCCGATAAGAAAAGCGGCAAAGAAGAAGCCAAACTCACTGGTAAAAACATCGCGCTCATCTTCGAAAAAGACTCGACCCGTACCCGATGCTCTTTCGAAGTTGCCGCATATGACCAGGGTGCTCGCGTTACTTATCTCGGCCCAAGCGGCAGTCAGATTGGTCATAAAGAGTCGATTAAAGACACTGCCCGCGTGCTGGGTCGCATGTATGACGGTATTCAGTATCGCGGCTATGGTCAGGAGATTGTCGAAACACTGGCGGAATACGCTGGCGTGCCGGTATGGAACGGCCTGACCAATGAGTTTCACCCCACGCAGTTGCTGGCGGATCTCCTCACCATGCAGGAGCATTTACCCGGTAAAGCATTCAACGAAATGACGCTGGTCTATGCAGGTGACGCACGTAACAACATGGGCAATTCGATGCTCGAAGCTGCGGCGCTTACCGGTCTGGATTTGCGTCTGGTCGCGCCACAGGCATGCTGGCCGGAAGCTGCGCTGGTTACGGAATGCCGCGCTCTGGCACAGCAAAATGGCGGGAATATTACGCTGACGGAAGATGTAGCTAAAGGAGTTGAAGGTGCTGACTTTATCTATACCGATGTATGGGTGTCGATGGGTGAAGCAAAAGAGAAATGGGCTGAACGCATTGCATTGCTGCGTGATTATCAAGTGAACAGCAAGATGATGCAGTTGACCGGTAACCCGGAGGTCAAATTCCTCCACTGCCTGCCCGCGTTTCATGACGACCAAACGACGCTTGGCAAGAAAATGGCGGAAGAGTTTGGCCTACATGGCGGAATGGAAGTGACTGATGAGGTCTTCGAATCTGCCGCCAGCATTGTATTTGATCAGGCGGAAAACCGCATGCATACCATCAAAGCGGTGATGGTCGCGACGCTCAGTAAATTAAATAATTAATATCTCTATCAAGATGCCGGGAAATACAAAAACATCCCGGCATCACATTATTTTATGCAGTGATAGTTTTTTTCTTCCAGCCAAATTTTTCTATTGCTATACGTAAATTTTCCGGAGGATTTAATTTTCCCAACTGTTCATTATTAATATATTCATATATTCATATATTCATATATTCATATATTCATATATTCATATATTCATATATATTGATTTTGCCATTCCGGAGGATTTTCATCATTCTTGTTCTAATTTTTAATTCATTACCCATCTTTTCTTCAAAAATCTTAATGACATAACCAGGATGTTTTTTTTACAATTTCATTTGTTTTTTCTTCATTACCATAAACATATCCTAACTCATTAAGATACAGCTGTTCGCCCTCATACTTCTTAATTAATTGATAGAAGTACCACTTCGCAAAATCAGGTTGCTTCATGAAAAAATCCTTCAAAAAAATATCATTTACTAAAATGCTGACAGGCACTTCATTAAATAGCAACTTAACATCATCAAATAACCTTAGTATTAAGCGTGATTTTTCTTAATTACTTAAATTAAAATCATTGACATATACAACCAACTTCTCCCAAATCAATTCCTGTAACTCAGGTCTGTTTTTATAGGGTTCTTTATTGAGGTTGAAAAATAATGTCTCAGCTATTTTAGACTGATCGCAGTTAAAATCAATATGATCGATCACGGAGCGGGCATGCTTTATCTTTGTAGTATCATCAGAATATTGCATACTTTGATTAAAACACCACTCCAGAATTTTTACATCATTAATATATAGCAATTTTAAAAAAGTCTTCAACATCGAATCGATGACCTTTTCGAGATTAACTTTTGCATCATCTAAGGAATCAATAAGAATATTAGACAGGTTAATTTTGATGTTATTAATTTCATCATTACCTTCTGTACCACTAGAAATTCTGGTATCATGTAACGTTTTCAGATCATTTATTTCTTCAAGTATACCACCTTCGCCTAGTAAGTATGGAATCGTGTCATCACATACATGAGGCATTAATAGCAGATGTTCTTTCTTTATTTTTTCTAATGTACTGGCTAATGGCTTTTCTAATAACTCGTTATAATCAATTGCGTCCTTCCAGTTCAACTGATGATTATTTAATAGACGAGCTATTTCCTTGTTAGCTTCGCGTTGGTAACACGCCAGAATCTTGTTAGTAATCAGGTGTAATGAACTCTCATCTTTTCTTTCAAAGGATTTTCCTTCATAACGATTAGTCGAACCATCAGGTTGTGAAAATATAATGGCTGTATGTCCTTCACGAATCCCTTTAGTAAAAGCTGAGGCAAGTGTAATTTCTATTTCCACCTTAGATAAATCCGCTCGCTCACCTTCAGGATTATTCATAACAAACTGCATTATTTCACTGCCATCATTATTTTTGATATAAGATGAGGACTCAATATGAGCCATCATATTTCTACCCGCTTCGTTGGAGCGTTTGCTAAAATCCACATAACCCAGGGTAAATATCTTAGCCAAAAACTCCCAAAATGCTCCAGGAGATAGAATATTGCTTCTGCTATCCTCCCCCCCGGCAATTCGGGCAAAATCATTCATTCCAACACGCCAGGTATTTAAAACTTCACTTTTTTGTTTAAAATTGTCGGCTAATGTAATGTGTTGAGAATAATTCAAATCTGATATTTTGCTCATGACGGACTCCTTGAGTTAATAAGAACGTCTAAGCATTACAAACTCTACTCACAAAAAAATATCAAAAAACGCTCTTTTCAGAAGCTCGCCGTAAACCTGGAGTTATTTACGGCGAAAAGTCATCACGCCATCAGCATCTTCACTACTGCTTTGCGAACCCGGGCTGGCGCGCCCACTGCGCACAGCGGTTTATGCACTTCCCCCGGATAAAACACAACAAAATCACCTTCATTTAGGATAACTGTTTTCTCATCAACGCCTTCCGGCAAAAATGCGATGTCTTTATCAGCTAACCAGTCGGTATCCGGCGTGCCTGCAGGTTGCGTGCTGAAGGTCATGCCTTCCTGACCTTTTAACACAATCTGAATGTCGAGATAGCGGGCATGGTACTCCGCACGGCGAGCTTCGTACGGCTCGGTCATATCTTCCGAGATAAGATAAAACAGACGATTACCTTCGATATCGTGCTTGCCCTTTGGCGTTTCTGCCGTAACGTGTGCTTTGATATGCTCAATCGCCTGGCGTAACTCCTGGGGTAGCCACGGCTGAAGATTATGAATATTTCCGATGATCATCTTTTCCACTCCTTAATTAAAACAACGTTTCATTTCTATCGTTATACGAAAAGATGATCAATTCCGCTAGCCTTAACGCGTGAATTATTGTCTTATCACAACTTATCGGCAGGCGCGTTCCCGCCTTTCGGGTCAAGGTCAGCATCACTCCTCGAGAATAGTTTTTATCGCTTCCCCCGCCAGTGCAGCTGTTGCACAGAGTTGTTCGAGGGAGTGCCCCTCCCGTGCCTTCGCAGAAAGCCCTGACATCACGGTACTCATAAAATCAGTCACACATTGTGCGCTTTGTGAATGCCGCCTGGCGATATAGTCATAAATGGTCGTTTCTGCGGCGTGATAATATTGAACGGCAATATCACGCGCTTGTGGATCATGACTATGAATACCTTCAAGAACCATACAGCCAGCGCAGCCGCCGTTTTGGCTATATCTGCGCGCCGCTTCTTTTAATACCTCAACCAGACACTCGCCTACCGGACGATCATCACGAAGAATATCGGCAAGCGGAATAGCTTCCGTACCGACGTATTCATTGAGTACACGGCTAAATAACCCAGCTTTACTGCCAAAAGCCGCGTAGAGGCTCGGGGGGTTAATACCAAGATAATCAGTAACTTCAGCAACACTGACAGCATCGAAACCTTTTTGGTGAAAAAGCACTTTTGCCGCAGAGACTGCCTGCTCAGGAGCGAAACGTCTGGGACGACCTGGAACGCGAGATTGTTTTTTAGTGACCATTACAAAACCTGTTGACAGAAAGTTAAAACAGTTTTGTAATGCATGTTACATAATAAATCAAGGAGTCCTTATGGGCGCTTTTACAGGTAAGACAGTTCTCATCCTCGGTGGCAGTCGTGGTATCGGTGCCGCTATCGTACGTCGTTTCGTCACCGATGGGGCCAATGTACGATTCACCTATGCGGGGTCGAAAGATGCCGCTAAACGCCTGGCACAAGAGACTGGAGCGACAGCAGTATTCACAGATAGTGCTGACAGAGACGCTGTCATTGATGTCGTTCGTAAGAGTGGCGCATTGGATATTCTGGTAGTAAATGCAGGTATTGGCGTCTTTGGCGATGCCCTGGAATTAAATGCCGACGATATTGATCGCCTTTTCAAAATCAATATTCATGCTCCTTATCATGCCTCTGTTGAAGCCGCCCGGCAGATGCCCGAAGGCGGGCGCATCTTAATCATCGGCTCCGTGAATGGCGATCGTATGCCTGTTGCAGGCATGGCTGCTTATGCCGCCAGCAAATCTGCCCTGCAAGGCATGGCGCGCGGGCTGGCCCGTGATTTTGGACCGCGTGGGATCACCATCAACGTCGTCCAGCCAGGGCCAATTGATACCGACGCTAATCCCGCCAACGGGCCAATGCGCGATATGTTGCATAGTTTTATGGCTATCAAAAGACATGGGCAACCGGAAGAGGTCGCTGGTATGGTCGCATGGTTAGCAGGGCCAGAAGCCAGCTTTGTTACCGGCGCGATGCATACCATTGATGGCGCGTTTGGCGCATAACCGACTACGCTCAATTAAGCCCAGCCATTATCCATGATGTCTGGGTTTTGTTTACTCACGTCGTCCGCTAAAAGCGGCTCCCGGTAAAGAGAACTCTTCTGTTCATGTCGTAAATCTTGAGGATAACCAAATGGTAGAAAGAACCGCTGTTTTCCCTGCTGGCCGACATTCACTGTATGCTGAGCATCGTTATTCTGCGGCTATTCGTTCCGGCGATTTGCTGTTTGTTTCCGGGCAAGTAGGAAGTCGAGAGGACGGAACACCAGAACCCGATTTTCAGCAACAAGTCAGACTGGCATTTGATAATTTGCATGCGACCCTGGCAGCTGCGGGATGCACTTTTGACGATATCATTGATGTTACGAGCTTCCATACCGATCCAGAAAACCAATTTGAAGACATCATGACGGTGAAAAATGAAATATTTAGCGCCCCACCTTATCCAAACTGGACGGCGGTGGGTGTTACATGGCTGGCAGGCTTTGATTTTGAAATTAAAGTGATAGCGCGCATCCCTGAGCAGTAAGCAATAGTGTTAGCCGTTCGCTTTCACACTCCGCCCTATAAGTCGGATGAATGGAATAAAATGCATATCTGATTGCGTGAAAGTGAAAAAGGAAAAAGCAGGGAATGTCTGCAATTATTGATACCGAAGGACAGTTCCCCTGCAGAATCACATCAAATAAAAATGCATATACCTTGACTTTTAATTCAAATAAACCGTTTGCGCTGACAAAATATTGCATCAAATGCTTGCGCCGCTTCTGACGATGAGTATAATGCCGGACAATTTGCCGGGAGGATGTATGGTTCAGTGTGTTCGACATTTTGTCTTACCGCGTCTGAAAAAAGACGCTGGCCTGCCGTTTTTCTTCCCGTTGATCACCCATTCCCAGCCCCTCAATCGAGGGGCTTTTTTTTGCCCAGGCGTCAGGAGATAAAAGATGGCTAATCCGCTATATCAGAAACATATCATTTCCATAAACGACCTTAGTCGCGATGACCTTAATCTGGTGCTGGCGACAGCGGCGAAACTGAAAGCAAACCCGCAACCAGAGCTGTTGAAGCACAAAGTCATTGCCAGCTGTTTCTTCGAAGCCTCTACCCGTACCCGCCTCTCTTTCGAAACATCTATGCACCGCCTGGGGGCCAGCGTGGTGGGCTTCTCCGACAGCGCCAATACATCACTGGGTAAAAAGGGCGAAACGCTGGCCGATACCATTTCGGTTATCAGCACTTACGTCGATGCGATAGTGATGCGTCATCCGCAGGAAGGTGCGGCGCGCCTGGCCACCGAGTTTTCCGGCAATGTACCGGTACTGAATGCCGGTGATGGCTCCAACCAACATCCGACGCAAACCTTGCTGGACTTATTCACTATTCAGGAAACCCAGGGGCGTCTGGACAATCTCCACGTCGCAATGGTTGGTGACCTGAAATATGGCCGCACCGTTCACTCCCTGACTCAGGCGTTAGCGAAGTTCGACGGCAACCGTTTTTACTTCATCGCGCCGGACGCGCTGGCAATGCCGCAATACATTCTGGATATGCTCGATGAAAAAGGGATCGCATGGAGTCTGCACAGCTCTATTGAAGAAGTGATGGCGGAAGTAGACATCCTGTACATGACCCGCGTGCAAAAAGAGCGTCTGGACCCGTCCGAGTACGCCAACGTGAAAGCGCAGTTTGTTCTTCGCGCCAGCGATCTCCACAACGCCAAAGCCAATATGAAAGTGCTGCATCCGCTGCCGCGTGTTGATGAGATTGCGACGGATGTTGATAAAACGCCACACGCCTGGTACTTCCAGCAGGCAGGCAACGGGATTTTCGCTCGCCAGGCGTTACTGGCACTGGTTCTGAATCGCGATCTGGTACTGTAAGGGGAAATAGAGATGACACACGATAATAAATTGCAGGTTGAAGCTATTAAACGCGGCACGGTAATTGACCATATCCCCGCCCAGATCGGTTTTAAGCTGTTGAGTCTGTTCAAGCTGACCGAAACGGATCAGCGGATCACCATTGGTCTGAACCTGCCTTCTGGCGAGATGGGCCGCAAAGATCTGATCAAAATCGAAAATACCTTTTTGAGTGAAGATCAGGTAGATCAACTGGCATTGTATGCACCGCAAGCCACGGTTAACCGTATCGACAACTATGAAGTGGTGGGTAAATCGCGCCCCAGTCTGCCGGAGCGCATCGACAACGTGCTGGTCTGCCCGAACAGCAACTGTATCAGCCATGCCGAACCGGTTTCTTCCAGCTTTGCCGTGCGAAAACGCGCCAATGACATCGCGCTCAAATGCAAATACTGTGAAAAAGAGTTTTCCCATAATGTGGTGCTGGCCAATTAATTGCGGTTGGTAATAAAAGTCTGGCTCCCTATAATGAGCCAGACTTTTTACCGCTGTAATAAAGGAGAAATCATGAGCAAAACTATCGCGACGGAAAATGCACCGGCAGCTATCGGTCCTTACGTACAGGGCGTTGATCTGGGCAATATGATCATCACCTCCGGTCAGATCCCGGTAAATCCGAAAACGGGTGAAGTACCGGCAGACGTCGCTGCACAGGCACGTCAGTCGCTGGATAACGTAAAAGCGATTGTCGAAGCCGCTGGCCTGAAAGTGGGCGATATCGTTAAAACCACCGTGTTTGTGAAAGATCTGAACGACTTCGCAACCGTAAACGCCACTTACGAAGCCTTCTTCACCGAACACAACGCCACCTTCCCGGCACGTTCTTGCGTTGAAGTTGCCCGTCTGCCGAAAGACGTAAAAATTGAGATCGAAGCGATCGCTGTTCGTCGCTAATCTTGATGGAAATCCGGGCTATCATGCCCGGATTAAGTCTGATGACAAACGCAAAATCGCCTGATGCGCTACGCTTATCAGGCCTACGTGATTCCTGCAATTTATTGAATTTGTTGGCCGGATAAGGCATTTACGCCGCATCCGGCATGAACAAAGCTTACTTTGTCTACAATCTGAATCGGGGCTATCGTGCCCAGTTTATTCTTTATTGCCAGCCGTAACGACGGCTATAAAATCCTTTCACCAACTGGGTTAACGTCATATACCCTGCCAGAATCGCAACCAGCCACGGGAAATAGCTTAACGGCAGCGCCTGCAGCTGCAGATAACTGGCCAGCGGTGAAAACGGCAATGCGATCCCGACAATCATCACGATCACGGTCATGATCATTAACGGCCACGATGCACAGCTCTGAATAAACGGCACACGGCGGGTACGGATCATATGCACAATCAGCGTTTGCGACAGTAAGCCCACCACAAACCATCCCGACTGGAACAGCGTTTGCGTTTCCGGCGTGTTGGCATGGAATACCCACCACATCAGGCAAAACGTCAGAATATCGAAGATCGAGCTGATCGGTCCGAAGAAGATCATAAAGCGCCCCAGATCCGCCGGATTCCAACGTTGCGGCTTTTGAATTTGCTCGTCGTCGACGTTATCAAACGGGATCGCCACCTGTGACACATCGTACAGCAGGTTCTGAATAAGCAAGTGTAACGGCAACATCGGCAGGAAGGGCAAGAAAGCACTCGCTACCAGCACGCTGAACACATTACCGAAGTTAGAGCTCGCCGTCATTTTGATGTATTTCAGCATGTTGGCGAAAGTGCGACGTCCCTCAATAACCCCCTCTTCCAGCACCATCAGGCTTTTTTCCAGCAGGATGATATCAGCCGCTTCACGGGCTATATCTACCGCGCCATCCACAGAAATGCCGATATCCGCAGCGCGTAAGGCGGGCGCATCATTAATACCATCGCCCATAAAGCCAACCACATGCCCTTCGCGCTTCAGTAAGGTCACAATGCGTTCTTTATGCATCGGCGTCAGACGAGCAAACAGCGTGGTGCGCTGTGCGAGATTTGCCAGTTCGTCGTCAGATAGCGTTTCAATATCACTACCAATGACCACCTCTCCCGCGTCCAGCCCCACTTCATGGCACACTTTCGCTGCAACTAACTCACTGTCGCCAGTAAGGATTTTTACGGTAATTCCACTCGCTTTTAATGCCTTCAGTGCCGGAGCAGTTGTCTCTTTTGGCGGATCAAGGAAAGCAATATATCCTTCGAGGATCAGGTCGGATTCATCCGCCCGCTGGTAATCTCCTTCACGCGCTGGCAGGTATTTCGTCGCCACCGCAACCACGCGCAGCCCCTGACGATTCAGCGTATCAGTAACCCGCTTAATCTTACGCAGCATGATGTCATCGAGCGGCACAATCTCGCCATTGTGACGCACCTGCGAACACACATTGAGGATTTCCTGCAATGCACCTTTGCAAACCAGCTGATGGTGCTCGGTATTTTCTGCCACTACCACCGACATCCGGCGACGCTCGAAATCAAACGGAATCTCATCGATTTTTTGCCAACGACTGGCCAGCGAGCGCGCTGACTCTTCATCCGTACCTTCGAGCACCGCTGTATCGAGCAGGTTTTTAAGTCCGGTCTGATAATGACTGTTCAACCACGCGCTATGCAGCACGCGTTCGCTGGTTTTACCGGAGATATCGGTATGATTCTCCAGCACAATTTTGTCCTGTGTCAGGGTGCCAGTTTTATCAGTGCACAGAATATCCATTGCGCCAAAGTTCTGAATAGCATCCAGATGTTTGACGATCACTTTCTGTTTCGACAGCTTTACTGCGCCGCGCGCCAGCGTCGAGGTAACAATCATCGGCAACATTTCCGGCGTTAAGCCTACCGCGACCGAAAGCGCAAACAGTGCCGCTTCCCACCAGTCGCCTTTGGTGTAACCATTGATTAACAGCACCACCGGAGCCATCACCAGCATAAAGCGAATCAGCAGCATACTGACGCGGCTGATCCCTTGCTGAAAGGCATTCGGCTCGCTTTCCTGCTCACTAACACGCCCCGCCAGTTGACCAAACCAGGTATTGGCACCTGTAGCAATCACCATTGCTTGTGCCGTGCCGCTCACCACGGTGGTGCCCATAAAACACAGGGTGTCGCACTCCAGCGGATTGCTGTGCTCCGGCTGGCGAGTGGTAGCTGCTTTTTCTACGGGCAGAGACTCACCGGTTAACGACGCCTGAGCGACGAACAGATCCCGCGCCTGCAAGATACGTAAATCTGCCGGGATCATATCCCCCGCCGCCAGTTTTATAATATCGCCGGGCACCAGCTGGTCGATCGGGATCTCCAGCCAGCCATTTTCGCCTTTGTCGTTAATTACGCGCAGCACCGTCGCAGTATTGCTGACCATCGCTTTCAGGGCATCTGCCGCTTTAGTGGAACGTGCTTCCTGAATAAAGTTCAGCAACGTAGAAATAGCGACCATTAGCGCGATAACGCCCGCGGCAAATAAATCTTCCGTGGCGTAAGAAATAGCGCCGAGAATGGTGAGTAAAATATTAAATGGGTTGCGATAGCAGACCCATAAATGTACCCACCACGGCGACGGTTGTTGTGCGGGTAATTTATTTTCACCATGTTGTTCGCGGGCAGATTCCACTTCCGCCTGATTTAACCCTTCCGGATGGGTGTCGAACGTTTTCCATAATTCTTCTTCGGGCATCACCGCCATTTTCAGGCAATGCGCACTTAAGGACGGCGGGACCGCCGTATTCACTGTCTGCTGCGCGCCAGGCAATGGATCGCGATGAACCAGACGGGAAGGTAAATGGCGAATGAGCCGGGTAAAAATTTCTTTAAACATAAGGAGTCCCTCCGCACTGTCTGAAACAGTACAGAAATGTCTTCAGGCGTGGCGAAGCCTTACCTGAAGGTAATAAAGCTGAGCAGGGACGTTAAAACGTCACGGCCTTACGCATCCGGTAACGCCGTGAAAAGACGGGCTTACCGGAAAAGTTTTAATCTCCGTCGAGGGAGAGGCGTGGGATCAGGTTCCATATAACCTCCGGTAAGTGAAAAAAGCGCCGCAAATAATAAGGAGAATCCAATAATATTCGTAGCATCTATGGCGATATAATACCTGCTGGCAACTAAACCAACGATAAACCAGACTTTACCCATTGCTGAATGCACGGGTAAAGTTAGGCTCAAATAATTAAACAACACGTTACAGGACAACAGGATGCAAAATCGGCTGACCATCAAAGACATCGCACGCTTAAGCGGCGTGGGGAAATCTACAGTTTCCCGGGTGCTGAATAACGAAAGCGGCGTGAGCCAGCGCACCCGCGAGCGTGTTGAAGCAGTGATGAATCAGCATGGATTTTCCCCTTCCCGCTCTGCGCGCGCTATGCGTGGGCAAAGCGATAAAGTGGTCGCCATCATTGTTACCCGTCTGGATTCGTTGTCAGAAAATCTCGCCGTTCAAACCATGCTGCCAGCGTTCTATGAACAAGGTTACGACCCAATCATGATGGAAAGTCAGTTTTCCCCGCAATTAGTTGCCGAACATTTGGGGATGCTGAAACGGCGTAATATCGACGGCGTAGTGCTGTTCGGTTTTACTGGCATAACAGAAGAAATGTTAGGCCACTGGCAGTCATCGCTGGTTCTGCTGGCGCGTGACGCAAAAGGCTTTGCTTCGGTCTGTTATGACGACGAAGGGGCAATCAAGATCCTGATGCAACGGCTGTATGACCAGGGGCATCGTAATATCAGTTATCTCGGCGTGCCGCATAGTGACGTGACAACCGGTAAGCGACGTCACGAAGCCTACCTGGCGTTCTGCAAAGCGCATAAACTGCATCCCGTTGCCGCTCTGCCAGGGCTTGCTATGAAGCAAGGCTATGAAAACGTAGCAAAAGTGATTACGCCTGAAACTACCGCGTTACTGTGCGCAACCGACACGCTGGCACTTGGCGCAAGTAAATACCTGCAAGAGCAACGCATCGACACCTTGCAACTGGCGAGCGTCGGTAATACGCCATTAATGAAATTCCTTCATCCGGAGATCGTCACCGTAGATCCTGGTTACGCCGAAGCTGGACGCCAGGCGGCCTGCCAGTTGATCGCGCAGGTAACCGGGCGCAGCGAACCGCAACAAATCATCATCCCCGCCACCCTGTCCTGATCGTTTCCTGAACGATAAATTGTGATCTTCGCTGCGTTTCGGGAACGTTCCCGTTTTTAAATTTTTCCGCGCAATATATTCTGCAGCCAACCAAAAATGTCATCTGCCATGGGGCTTTATGATGAGCAAAATAAACCAAACGGATATCGATCGGTTGATTGAACTGGTCGGCGGGCGCGGCAATATTGCGACGGTGAGCCACTGTATTACTCGCCTGCGCTTTGTCCTCAACCAACCGGCCAATGCCAGACCGAAAGAAATTGAGCAACTCCCCATGGTGAAAGGCTGTTTCACCAATGCCGGGCAATTTCAGGTGGTGATTGGCACCAATGTGGGTGATTACTATCAAGCACTGATTGCGTCAACCGGACAGGCGCAGGTTGATAAAGAGCAGGTAAAAAAAGCCGCCCGGCAGAATATGAAATGGCATGAGCAGTTGATCTCTCATTTCGCGGAGATCTTCTTCCCGTTGCTGCCCGCGTTGATCAGCGGCGGTTTGATCCTCGGTTTTCGCAATGTGATCGGCGATTTGCCCATGAGCAACGGTCAAACGCTGGCACAAATGTACCCTTCCCTGCAAACGATCTACGATTTTCTGTGGTTGATCGGTGAAGCGATCTTCTTCTACCTGCCGGTCGGGATTTGCCGGTCAGCGGTGAAAAAAATGGGCGGTACGCCGATCCTTGGTATCGTGCTTGGCGTAACGCTGGTTTCCCCACAGCTGATGAACGCTTATCTGCTCGGGCAGCAGCTGCCGGAAGTATGGGACTTTGGCATGTTCAGCATCGCCAAAGTGGGCTATCAGGCACAGGTGATCCCGGCACTGTTAGCCGGGCTGGCACTGGGCGTTATTGAAACTCGCCTTAAACGCATCGTGCCAGATTACCTCTATCTGGTGGTGGTGCCCGTCTGTTCGCTGATCCTCGCGGTGTTCCTCGCCCATGCGCTGATTGGTCCGTTTGGTCGCATGATTGGTGATGGCGTTGCCTTTGCGGTACGTCACCTGATGACCGGCAGCTTTGCTCCGATTGGTGCGGCATTGTTTGGCTTCCTGTACGCGCCGCTGGTGATCACCGGCGTACACCAGACCACCCTTGCTATTGATTTGCAGATGATTCAAAGCATGGGTGGCACGCCAGTGTGGCCGCTGATTGCGCTGTCGAATATCGCTCAGGGCTCCGCCGTGATAGGCATTATCATTTCCAGCCGCAAGCACAATGAACGCGAGATCTCCGTGCCTGCCGCTATCTCCGCCTGGCTTGGGGTCACTGAGCCTGCAATGTACGGCATCAACCTGAAATATCGCTTCCCGATGCTGTGCGCGATGATTGGTTCTGGTCTGGCAGGATTGCTATGCGGCCTGAACGGCGTTATGGCGAATGGCATCGGCGTAGGCGGCCTGCCGGGAATTCTCTCGATTCAACCGAGCTACTGGCAGGTGTTTGCGCTGGCAATGGCTATCGCCATCATCATCCCGATTGTACTCACCTCGTTTATCTATCAGCGGAAATACCGCCTGGGCACGCTGGACATTGTTTAATTTTCTTCGGGGCGCAATTGCGCCCTCTCGCATTTGCAGGAATAACGTAATGACTAATCTTCCCCACTGGTGGCAAAACGGCGTTATCTACCAGATTTATCCAAAGAGTTTTCAGGACACCACGGGTAGCGGCACCGGCGATTTACGTGGCGTTATCCAACGCCTGGACTATCTGCATAAACTGGGCGTTGATGCCATCTGGCTAACCCCCTTTTATGTCTCTCCCCAGGTCGATAACGGTTACGACGTAGCGAACTATACGGCGATTGATCCCACTTACGGCACGCTGGACGATTTTGACGAACTGGTGACGCAGGCAAAATCGCGCGGGATTCGTATCATTCTCGATATGGTGTTTAACCATACCTCTACCCAACATGCCTGGTTTCGCGAGGCGCTGAACAAAGAAAGCCCTTACCGCCAGTTTTATATCTGGCGCGATGGCGAACCAGAAACGCCACCGAACAACTGGCGTTCAAAATTTGGCGGTAGTGCGTGGCGCTGGCATGCGGAAAGCGAACAGTACTATTTGCATCTCTTTGCACCAGAGCAGGCGGATCTCAACTGGGAGAATCCAGCGGTACGCGCAGAGCTGAAAAAAGTCTGTGAGTTCTGGGCCGATCGTGGGGTCGACGGGTTGCGCCTGGATGTGGTGAATCTGATCTCCAAAGACCCACGTTTCCCTGATGACCTGGATGGCGACGGGCGTCGCTTCTACACCGACGGGCCACGAGCACACGAGTTTTTGCACGAGATGAACCGCGATGTGTTTACGCCACGCGGGTTAATGACCGTAGGTGAAATGTCCTCCACCAGCCTTGAGCATTGCCAGCGATACGCGGCACTGACAGGCAGTGAATTGTCGATGACCTTTAATTTTCATCACCTGAAGGTCGATTATCCCGGTGGTGAAAAATGGACGCTGGCTAAACCTGACTTTGTGGCGTTGAAAACCTTGTTCCGCCACTGGCAACAAGGAATGCACAACGTAGCATGGAATGCCTTGTTCTGGTGTAACCACGATCAGCCGCGCATTGTTTCTCGCTTTGGTGATGAAGGTGAATACCGCGTGCCTGCGGCAAAAATGCTGGCGATGGTGCTGCATGGCATGCAGGGAACGCCGTATATCTACCAGGGCGAAGAGATTGGCATGACCAACCCGCATTTCACGCGCATTACTGACTATCGCGACGTGGAGAGCCTCAATATGTTTGCCGAGCTGCGCAACGATGGGCGTGATGCCGACGAGTTATTGGCAATCCTCGCCAGTAAATCCCGTGACAACAGTCGCACGCCCATGCAATGGAGCAACGGCGATAATGCCGGGTTTACGGCTGGCGAACCGTGGATTGGCCTGGGCGATAACTATCAACAAATCAACGTAGAAGCCGCGCTGACCGATGAGTCCTCGGTGTTTTACACCTACCAAAAGTTAATCGCACTGCGTAAGCAAGAAGCCGTTCTGACATGGGGCAATTACCAGGATCTGCTGCCAAACAGCCCTGTATTGTGGTGCTATCGCCGTGAATGGAAGGGGCAAACCTTGCTGGTCATTGCCAACCTTAGCCGTGGGATCCAACCCTGGCAGCCAGGGCAAATGCGCGGCAACTGGCAGCTTGTGATGCATAACTACGAAGAAGCCTCACCACAACCCTGTGCCATGAATTTACGGCCTTTTGAGGCTGTCTGGTGGTTACAGAAGTAAATCTTCCCTAAGCCCCGGTAATGCCGGTCATTCCGGGGTTTTGTCTGTCAGCATGTTGTTTTTGTTGATTTTTCAACCAGCAAATTCATTAAAAAATTTACATAACGCTGTAGCGCCCGTCATCCGTACGCTCTGCTTTTTACTTTGAGCTACATCAAAAAAAGTTCAAACATCCTTGATGCAAAGCACTATATATAGACTTTAAAATGCGTCCCAACCCAATATGTTGTATTAATCGACTATAATTGCTACTACAGCTCCCCACGAAAAAGGTGCGGCGTTGTGGATAAGCGGATGGCGATTGCGGAAAGCACCGGAAAACGAAACGAAAAAACCGGAAAACGCCTTTCCCAATTTCTGTGGATAACCTGTTCTTAAAAATATGGAGCGATCATGACACCGCATGTGATGAAACGAGACGGCTGCAAAGTGCCGTTTAAATCAGAGCGCATCAAAGAAGCGATTCTGCGTGCAGCTAAAGCAGCGGAAGTCGATGATGCCGATTATTGCGCCACTGTTGCTGCGGTTGTCAGCGAGCAGATGCAGGGCCGCAACCAGGTGGATATCAACGAGATCCAGACCGCAGTTGAAAACCAGCTGATGTCGGGTCCATACAAACAACTGGCTCGTGCTTACATCGAGTACCGTCACGATCGCGACATTGAACGTGAAAAACGCGGTCGCCTGAACCAAGAGATCCGTGGTCTGGTCGAGCAGACCAACGCCTCGTTACTCAACGAAAACGCCAACAAAGACAGCAAGGTGATTCCAACCCAGCGCGACCTGCTGGCCGGGATCGTGGCTAAACACTATGCACGCCAGCACCTGCTGCCGCGTGACGTGGTGCAGGCACATGAGCGTGGCGATATTCACTATCACGATCTCGATTACTCGCCGTTCTTCCCGATGTTCAACTGCATGTTGATTGACCTGAAAGGCATGCTGACCCAGGGCTTTAAAATGGGGAACGCCGAGATTGAACCGCCGAAGTCGATCTCTACGGCAACCGCTGTAACTGCGCAGATTATTGCTCAGGTCGCCAGCCATATTTATGGCGGCACCACCATTAACCGTATCGATGAAGTGCTGGCACCGTTTGTCACCGCCAGCTACAACAAACATCGCAAGACCGCAGAAGAGTGGAACATCCCGGACGCCGAAGGCTACGCTAACTCTCGTACCATTAAAGAGTGCTACGATGCCTTCCAGTCGCTGGAGTACGAAGTAAACACCCTGCACACCGCCAACGGTCAGACGCCGTTTGTAACCTTTGGTTTTGGTCTGGGCACCAGCTGGGAATCGCGCCTGATTCAGGAATCTATCCTGCGTAACCGTATCGCAGGCCTCGGTAAAAACCGTAAAACTGCGGTGTTCCCGAAACTGGTGTTTGCGATTCGCGATGGTCTGAACCATAAAAAAGGCGATCCGAACTACGACATCAAACAGCTGGCGCTGGAGTGCGCAAGCAAGCGCATGTATCCGGATATCCTGAACTACGATCAGGTAGTGAAAGTCACCGGTTCGTTTAAAACCCCGATGGGCTGCCGCAGCTTCCTCGGCGTGTGGGAAAATGAAAACGGCGAGCAGATCCACGATGGTCGTAACAACCTCGGCGTGATCAGCCTGAACCTGCCGCGTATTGCTCTGGAAGCAAAAGGCGATGAAGCCACCTTCTGGAAGCTGCTGGATGAACGTCTGGTGCTGGCACGTAAGGCGCTGATGACCCGTATCGCTCGTCTCGAAGGCGTGAAAGCGCGCGTGGCCCCGATCCTCTATATGGAAGGTGCTTGTGGCGTGCGTCTCAATGCTGACGATGATGTTTCTGAAATCTTCAAAAACGGTCGTGCGTCTATTTCGCTGGGTTACATCGGCATCCACGAAACCATTAACGCGCTGTTCGGCGGCGAGCATGTTTACGACAACGAGCAGCTTCGCGCGAAAGGTATCGCCATTGTTGAACGTCTGCGTCAGGCAGTGGATAAGTGGAAAGAAGAAACGGGTTATGGTTTCAGTCTCTACAGCACGCCGAGTGAAAACCTGTGCGACCGCTTCTGCCGTCTCGATACTGCTGAGTTTGGCGTGGTGCCGGGCGTGACCGATAAAGGTTACTACACCAACAGTTTCCACCTCGATGTGGAGAAGAAGGTGAACCCGTACGACAAGATCGACTTTGAAGCGCCTTACCCGCCGCTGGCGAACGGTGGTTTCATTTGCTACGGCGAGTATCCAAACATTCAGCACAACCTGAAGGCGCTGGAAGATGTCTGGGATTACAGCTATCAGCATGTACCGTATTACGGCACCAATACACCGATTGATGAGTGCTACGAGTGTGGCTTTACCGGTGAGTTCGAGTGCACCAGCAAAGGCTTCACTTGCCCGAAATGTGGTAACCATGACGCCTCCCGTGTGTCGGTGACTCGCCGCGTGTGCGGATATTTAGGTAGCCCGGATGCACGTCCATTTAACGCCGGTAAGCAGGAAGAAGTTAAGCGCCGCGTTAAACATTTGGGGAATGGGCAGATAGGTTAATCTTCACTCTACGTTAAGCAAATGCCGGATGCGGCGTAAACGCCTTATCCGGCCTACATTTGGCAACGGCTGTGTAGGCCTGATAAGACGCGACAGCGTCGCATCAGGCATTGATTACCGGATGCAGCCTACACGCGGACTGATAAGCCAGGCGAAATAATGAATTATCATCAGTACTATCCTGTCGACATCGTCAACGGCCCCGGCACTCGCTGCACCCTGTTTGTCTCCGGGTGTGTTCATGAATGCCCCGGTTGCTATAACAAAAGCACATGGCGGGTAAATTCTGGTCAGCCATTTACCAAAGCAATGGAAGACCAGATCATTAACGATCTGAATGACACTCGTATCAAACGCCAGGGGATTTCCCTCTCCGGCGGCGATCCGCTGCATCCGCAAAACGTGCCGGATATTCTGAAACTGGTAAAACGCATCCGCGCCGAGTGTCCGGATAAAGACATCTGGGTGTGGACAGGCTATAAACTCGACGATCTCAACGCTGCGCAAATGCAGGTTGTTGATTTGATTAACGTACTGGTCGACGGCAAATTTGTGCAGGATTTAAAAGACCCTTCCCTGATCTGGCGCGGCAGCAGCAATCAGGTGGTGCATCATTTGCGATGATAAGTTCCCTGTTACCTGAGTGCAGGCAACAGGGAAATGAGGAATTAACGATACTTCTGGTGATAGGCGTTGCGGGTCGTTTTCAGTTGCTCTGCGGCAGCCTGCGCTTCTTTTACTTTACCTTCATTTGCCAGCTTCAGCGCGTCGTCAATCTGACCAACCAGAATATCGAAACCGTGACGGAAGTCTTTCATTTCCGGGCTGTCCGGTGATTTATCTTCGAGCTTCGGCGGCGTTGCTTTTTGCGCATCCAGCGCTGCGGCGCGCATCTTCGTTAACGCGTCTTTGACTTGCGCCGCGTTATCGGCTTTTTCGACCACTTTTAAAGTGTCGTTGAGGGTTTCCATATTGTCTTCAAGATCAGCGGCAAACGACGCCGAACTGAATACCAACGAGGAGACTGCAAGAATAGCTAACAGGCTTTTACGCATTGCTCACTTCCTTTTTTATTATGAAGATTTGGCGCGGCAGGTCGCGCCAGTTTTTTACTGCCCGGCGATTTTCATCTCCGGCAACAGCACAGAACCACACTGTATATTACTGCGTGTTTCAATATCGTTACCGACGGTGACAATATTGCGCCACATATCTTTTAAATTACCTGCGATGGTGATTTCGCTAACCGGATACTGAATTTCGCCGTTTTCTACCCAGAAGCCCGCCGCACCACGGGAATAATCACCGGTAATTGCACTCACGCCCTGGCCCATCAGCTCCGTCACCACCAGCCCGGTGCCCATCTCTTTGAGCATTTGTTCGAAGCTTAGCCCTTGTCCGGCAATCCGCCAGTTGTGAATACCGCCCGCATGTCCGGTGCTTTTCAGCCCCAGTTTTCGCGCCGAATAGCTGGTCAGCAGCCACTGAGTCAGGATGCCATCTTTAATAATATCGCGACGCTCGGTGCGCACACCTTCGCTGTCAAATGGCGTCGATGCCAGCCCTTTCAGCAGATGCGGATGCTCTTCAATGGTCAGCCAGTCCGGCAGAATTTGTTTACCCAGCGAATCCAGCAGGAAGGTAGATTTACGGTAAACCGCTCCACCCGCTATCGCCCCCACCAGATGCCCAAAAAGCCCGGTTGCCACTTCATTGGCAAAAATGACCGGCGCTTTCATGGTGGAGAGTTTACGCGGTGACAGGCGCGATAAAGTACGGCGAGCACAGTCGGCCCCAACCCACTCTGGCGTTTGCAGATCGCTCATCGCACGACCAATGGTGTAGGCGTAATCACGCTCCATATCGCCATTTTCTTCGGCAATTACACAGCTGGAGAGCGAATGACGCGTAGAGCAGTAACCCTGCAACATGCCGTGGCTGTTGCCAAAAACTTTGACACCGTAGTGGCTGTTAAAGCTGCCACCTTCGGTATTGGTGATACGTTTGTCCGCCTGTAATGCTGCCTGTTCTGCGCGGGCCGCCAGTTCAATGGCTTCATCCGGGGAAACTTCCGCAGGGTGGAACAAATCGAGATCCGGTGCCTCAAAGGCCAGCAGCTCTTTGTCTGCCACGCCGGCACAGGGATCTGGCGAGGTATAACGGGCAATATCCAGCGCCGCCTGTACGGTGCGGGCAATGGCCTGCGGGCTTAAATCGGTGGATGATGCGCTACCTTTGCGGTTCTGGTGATAAACAGTGATCCCCAGCGCGCCATCGCTATTGAATTCAACATTCTCCACTTCACCATAACGCGTGCTTACGCTAATGCCGGTGGTCTTGCTGACGGCAACTTCCGCACCGTCCGATTTGCCTGAGGCCAACTCCAGCGCAGTGGAAACTGCTTCTTCCAGAATCTTGCGCTGCGCTTCAACTTGAGAGATTACTTTCATTGCAAGTGCCATAATGTAGAGAGTTTCTCTGAAGTCTAACAGAGAACCGTTTTTCAGTGCGCATCTTAACTGGTAACATTAGCCTCTTTTTTTAAGGAGCCTGAGATGACTAAGCAGCCCGAAGACTGGCTCGACGACGTTCCCGGTGATGACATCGAAGACGAAGACGATGAAATTATCTGGGTCAGTAAAAGTGAAATTAAACGTGATGCCGAGGAGCTAAAACGCCTTGGCGCGGAAATTGTTGATCTGGGGAAAAACGCGCTGGATAAGATCCCGTTAGATGCGGATCTGCGCGCGGCTATTGAGCTCGCCCAGCGTATTAAGATGGAAGGTCGCCGCCGCCAGTTGCAGCTCATCGGTAAGATGCTGCGCCAGCGCGATGTAGAACCGATCCGTCAGGCGCTGGATAAGCTGAAAAACCGTCACAACCAGCAGGTGGTGCTGTTCCATAAACTGGAAAACCTGCGCGATCGCCTGATCGATCAAGGTGATGACGCCATCGCTGAGGTATTAAATCTGTGGCCCGATGCCGATCGTCAGCAACTGCGTACTCTGATCCGTAACGCGAAGAAAGAGAAAGAAGGGAATAAGCCGCCGAAATCCGCACGCCAGATTTTCCAGTATCTGCGCGAACTGGCGGAGAATGAAGGGTAATTTTCGTTGTTGATGTGAGTATGGTTTGCCGGATGCGGTGCACCTGTAGGCCTGATAAGACGCATCAAGCGTCGCATCAGGCACTATGCTCAAATGCCGGATGCGGCGTGAACGCCTTATCCGGCCTACGCACACTATATCAGGCTGAGGCCGAATTACTGCGCAGCTTCCGCCTTCTTCGCCAGACCATCCAGCAGTTTCTGATGGATCCCACCAAAACCGCCGTTGCTCATCACCAGAATATGGTCGCCAGGCTGAGCGGTTTTCACCACCATATCTGCCAGCGTATCCACATCGCCACTCCAGTGTGCAGGCTGAACGCAGGCTTCTGCCACTTCTGCCACCTGCCACGGAATATGCGCCGGTTGCAGCAGGAAGACTTCATCGGCACGACCTAATGAAGGTGCCAGATCGTCTTTGCAGATCCCCATTTTCATGGTATTCGAGCGCGGTTCCAGCACAGCAATAATGCGCGCCGTACCACCAACTTTGCCACGCAGCGCCGCCAGCGTTGCCAGAATCGCCGTCGGGTGATGGGCAAAATCGTCATATACCGTGACGCCATTCGCTTCACCACGCAACTCCAGACGGCGACGAGCATTAATAAACGAACCCAGCGCGTTAGCGGCATCTGCCGGCGCTACACCAACATGGCGAGCCGCTGCAATCGCCATCAGGCCATTGTGCATATTATGTTCGCCTACCAGCGACCATTTCACTTCGCCCACTTTTTCGCCATCCAGCAAAACTTCCCATTCGGAAGCATCGGTGGTCAGCTTTTTCGCCTGCCAGTGACCCTGCTCGCCCACCAGCTCCTGCTCGCTCCAGCAGCCCATCGCCATGGTCTGTTTCAGGTTGATGTCGTTTTCTGGCCAGATAATACGGCCCTGCCCTGGAACGATACGCACCAGATGGTGGAACTGTTTCTGGATCGCTTTCAGGTCGTCAAAGATATCGGCGTGATCGAACTCAAGGTTGTTGAGGATCAGCGTACGCGGGCAGTAATGAACAAATTTAGAGCGTTTGTCGAAGAAGGCGCAGTCATACTCATCCGCTTCGATAACAAAGAAGTTGCTTTCGCCCAGACGCGCCGAAACCTCAAAGTTCCCCGGCACACCGCCGATCACAAATCCCGGTTTGTAACCGCACTGTTCCAGAATCCAGGTCGCCATTCCCGCGGTGGTGGTTTTGCCATGTGTACCGGCAACGGCCAGCACCCAGCGGTCGCGCAGCACAAAATCGTGCAGCCACTGTGGACCTGACATATAAGGGATGTTTTTTTCCAGTACCGCTTCCACACACGGATTTCCACGGGTCATGGCGTTGCCAATAATCACCAGATCCGGCTGCGGATCGAGCTGGCTGGCATCGTAACCCTGAATCAGTTCAATGCCTTGCTTCTCAAGTAAGGTGCTCATCGGCGGATACACATTGGCGTCCGAACCCGTTACTTCATGGCCTAACTGGCGCGCCAGCATCGCCAGACCGCCCATAAACGTGCCACAAATTCCTAAAATATGAATGCGCATACGTCACTATCCTTTTTTAATCTGCCGCTCATTTTACGCATATGTCGGGCAAGTGAGAAACGCATTTCAGGATAATCCGCAATTTGCTGGCGCGATTCACCTGAGCGCAACATTCCGATTATTTGTTAAGATTGTTACGGTCGCTTTACTCCATAAACATTGCAGGGAAAGTTTTATGAAAACGTTAGGTGAATTTATTGTCGAAAAGCAGCACGAGTTTTCTCATGCTACCGGTGAGCTCACTGCTTTGCTGTCGGCAATAAAACTGGGCGCCAAGATTATCCATCGCGATATCAACAAAGCAGGACTGGTTGATATCCTGGGTGCCAGCGGTGCTGAGAACGTGCAGGGCGAGGTTCAGCAAAAACTCGACTTGTTCGCTAATGAAAAACTGAAAGCCGCACTGAAAGCACGCGATATCGTTGCGGGCATTGCCTCTGAAGAAGAAGATGAGATTGTCGTCTTTGAAGGCTGTGAACATGCAAAATACGTGGTGCTGATGGACCCACTGGATGGCTCGTCCAACATCGATGTTAACGTCTCTGTCGGTACCATTTTCTCCATCTACCGCCGCGTTACGCCCGTCGGCACGCCGGTAACGGAAGAAGATTTCCTCCAGCCTGGTAACAAACAGGTTGCGGCAGGTTACGTGGTATACGGCTCCTCTACCATGCTGGTTTACACCACCGGATGCGGTGTTCACGCCTTTACTTACGATCCTTCGCTCGGCGTTTTCTGCCTGTGCCAGGAACGGATGCGCTTCCCGGAGAAAGGCAAAACCTACTCCATCAACGAAGGAAACTACATTAAGTTTCCGAACGGGGTGAAGAAGTACATTAAATTCTGCCAGGAAGAAGATAAATCCACCAACCGCCCGTATACCTCACGTTATATCGGTTCACTGGTCGCGGATTTCCACCGTAACCTGCTGAAAGGCGGTATTTATCTCTACCCAAGCACCGCCAGCCACCCGGACGGCAAACTGCGTTTGCTTTATGAGTGCAACCCGATGGCATTCCTGGCGGAACAAGCGGGCGGTAAAGCGAGCGATGGCAAAGAGCGTATTCTGGATATCATCCCGGAAACTCTGCACCAGCGCCGTTCGTTCTTTGTCGGCAACGACCATATGGTTGAAGATGTCGAACGCTTTATCCGTGAGTTCCCGGACGCGTAATCTCCTGCGCCTCTCCACACGGAGAGGCGTTTTTATCGCTGCGCAATGTTGACTCTTGTCACTGGCGAACTCTGACGATTCTCCCACAGCACCGTTAATCCACGCTGTAATGCTATAAAAATAAACAACAAAATACCGATGGCGATTTTCGTCCACCATGAGCTCAGCGTGCCATCAAAGTTTATGTAAGTCTGAATCAGTCCCTGAATCGCCACGCCAAAAAGCGTCCCTAATACCGTTCCAACGCCACCGCTCAGAAGCGTACCGCCAATTACCACTGAGGCGATAGCATCCAGTTCCACACCTACGCCCGCCAGCGCATATCCGGCCTGGGTATAAATCGAGAAGACAATCCCCGCCAGCGTTGCCAGTCCGGTGGAGAGCATATAAATGCGAATAGTGGTGCTGCGAGTGGAAATCCCCATCAGGTTCGCCGACGTTGCGTTGCCGCCAATGGCGTATACCTGATTACCAAAACGGGTACGATGCGCGAGGAAAATACCGATAACCACCACCGCCAACATCAGCAGTCCCATCGCACTTAAGCGACCGCCGCCAGGGATTTTCCACGCAAGGCTTGAGAGCGTGTCATAAATGGGATGGTTTATCGGAATCGACTCTTCCGAAACGAGATAGCTGACACCGCGCAAAAAGAACATCCCCGCCAGGGTAATGATAAATGCCGGGATCTTCAGGGCGTCGATCAAAAGCCCCATAAATGCGCCGAAGGCACAGCCCATCACCAGCACTAGCGGAAACGCCAGTAGCGGCGAGAGGCCGAAATCGCCAATCACTTTTGCCAGAAACACGCCAGTAAAGGCGATCACCGAACCGACGGAGAGATCGATCCCACCGGAGAGGATCACAAAGGTCATGCCAACGGCAATGATCCCAAGAAAGGCGTTATCGGTCAGGATATTGCAGATCACTCTTGTGGAAGCAAAACCGGGAAACTGGGTCAGGCAGTAAAGATAACCCAACACAAAGACGCCGATGGTGATCATCAGTGGCAAATTACGTTTTATCACGGCTACGTACTCCTTTAATCAGACTGATAAAGCGTTGCGACTGGACAATCAGCACGCAAAGAACCACCACCGCTTTTACAACCTGGTTCATCTCTGGCGGAAAGCCCGAAAGCAAAATTCCGGTGTTCATCCCCTGAATAATCAGCGCCCCCACCACCGAAAGCAGTAGGTTAAAACGTCCGCCCATCAGCGATCCGCCGCCAATAACCACCGCGAGAATGGCGTCCAGCTCCAGCCATAACCCGGCGTTATTGGCATCGGCACCGCGAATATCCGCCGCCACGATAATGCCCGCAATCGCCGCACACAGCCCGCTCAACACGTAGGTAAGCATGACGATGATCCGCGTGTTTACCCCGGCATTTTTTGCCGCCCGAATGTTGATACCAACGGCTTCGATAAACATCCCCAGCGCCGTTTTGCGGGTCAACAGCCAGAACAGGATAAGCGTCAGCACCGCGATAATGACCGGCGTTGGCAGGAACAACAGCGATCCACTGCCAAACCATGAGAGATCCGGCGAGTTAAACGTGACGATCTGTCCGGAGGTGATCAGTTGCGCCACGCCGCGCCCGGCGACCATCAGGATCAGGGTGGCAACAAACGGCTGAATTTTGAGGATCGCTACCAGTATGCCGTTCCACAATCCCGCCAGGATGCCAGTGCCCAGGGCGCTTAACAAAACAATCGGCAGGCTGAATCCCGCGACCGTCATCGCAGCCGTTGTGGCTCCGGCGATAGCCATCACCGCCCCCACGGAGAGATCAATCCCACCTGTTGCGATCACCAGCGTCATTCCGATAGCCAACAGCGCAACGGGGGCCGCACGGTTAAGAATGTCTATGGGGCTACCGAATAAACGCCCATCCTGGAGCACCACCTGCCAGAAATGCGGGGCCACCAGGCTATCGACCAGCAGCACCAGCAACAGTGCCGCCAGCTGCGGCATTCCCGTTGGCCAGCGAAAGCGCCTTTTCGGCGGCGTAGTGTCCGGGAGAGATTGAGGCATCACACTGTTCTCCTTACGCCGCAATGGCGTTCATGATCGCCGGAACGGAAAGCTCTGCCAGCGGGATCTCCGCCACCTGTTTGCGATCGCGCATGATGATCACCCGGTCGGCATAGCCCACCAGTTCTTCCAGTTCGGAGGAGATCACCAGCAGCGCCAGACCATCGGCGCATAGCGTTTCAATCAGGCGGATGATCTCGGCGTGGGCACCAACATCAATGCCGCGAGTTGGCTCATCAAGGATCAGAAATTGCGGTCGGGTCAGTAGCCAACGTGAAAGCAACACTTTTTGCTGATTGCCGCCAGAGAGAAATTCAATCGGTTGTTCAGTTGAAGGTGTGCGAATGCCAAGCTGGCGGATAAAGCGTTCGGCAATCTCTTGCTGTTCTTTGCGGGAAATGGGACGTAGCCAGCCGCGCTGGGCCTGGAGAGCGAGGATGATATTTTCCCGCACCGAGGCGGCAGCGATGATGCCATCGGTTTTCCTGTCTTCCGGGCAGAAGCCAATGCCCAGTACCGAAGCCTGATGTGGCGATCGCAGGTTTTGCGGTTTGCCTTTGATCAACGCCGTGCCGCTGTCAGCAGGTTTGATACCGAAGATCACTTCGGCGGTTTCGGTACGTCCTGATCCCAGCAATCCAGCCAAACCGACGATCTCGCCGGGGCGTACTTCGAGATCAAACGGTGCGATCGTTCCTTTTTTGCCGTAATTTTTGAACGCGGCAACGGGTTTGTCGCTCAACAATGTTCGCCCGGCACGCTGTAGCGCGTGGGTATCCAGCTCGCGCCCCAGCATCATTTTTACCAGTTCGATCTGCGGTAGCTCGCACGTTTCCCGACAGCCTACGAAACTGCCGTTGCGTAAGACGGTGATCCGATCGCTGACCTGATAGACCTGATCGAGAAAGTGAGTGACAAAAATCAGGCTGACGCCGCGATCGCGCAACTGACGCATCAGGTCAAACAGTAACTCCACTTCCTGGGTGTCGAGACTGGCGGTGGGTTCATCGAGGATCAGCACTTTGGCAGAGAGATCGATAGCCCGGCAAATAGCGACGATTTGCTGCATCGCGACTGAAAAGCGGTTGAGCGGTTCGCGCACGTCGAGGGAGAAACCGTAAGATGCCATCAGTTCGGTGGCGCGCTTTTCCATCTCTTTGCGGCGTAGAAGGCCGAAGCGTTTGGGTTCGCGGCCTATAAATAGATTATCAGCGACCGACATATTGGGTAGCAGGTTTACTTCCTGATAGACGGTGCCGATACCGAGTTGTTGTGCATGGGCGGTATTTTTCGGTGAGATAGCCTGGCCTTCCAGCCAGATGGTGCCGCGATCGGCGTGGTATACACCAGTTAATGCTTTGATTAGCGTTGATTTTCCTGCCCCGTTTTCACCGAGCAGCGCCATGATTTCGCCGCGGCGCAGGCTGAAATCAACGTTGTCTAACGCTTTGACGCCGGGGAAAAATTTACTTAATCCTTCGGTGCGGAGGATCTCCTGGTGTTGGTTAGTCGTCATGGTTTCCCCCGGTGTAAAGCGTGCTCCCAGGAGGCATGATAAGACGCGGTAAGCGTCGCATCAGGCTTCAGCGCACCACCGCCGGATGCGGCGCGAGCGCCTTATCCGGCCTACGAATCGGCATCAGGCATAGCAACCCTCAATACCCCATATTTTTCTTCTTCTCTAACTCTTCTTTTGCGGTATCAGGCAGATAAAGGGTGGATTTGGTCAGCGTCAGCTTTTCAGGCATGGTGCCGTCTTTTTTGTATTTCTCCAGCGCGTCGAAGGCGGGACCTGCCATATTCGGCGTCAGTTCAACACTGGCGTTCGCTTCGCCATCAATCATCGCTTTGTAGATATCCGGTACGCCGTCGATAGAACCTGTCAGAATATCTTTGCCTGGTTTCAGGCCCGCTTCTTTAATTGCCTGAATTGCACCAATCACCATGTCGTCGTTATGGGCGTAAACCATGCAGATGTTTTTGCCGTTGTTTTCCGCTTTGATAAAGCTCTCCATGACTTCTTTGCCTTTACTGCGGGTGAAGTCACCTGACTGCGAGCGGATAATTTTGATATTTGGCGCATTCTTAATGGCTTCGGCAAAGCCTTTCTTACGGTCAATGGCGACGCTGGCCCCAACAGTGCCCTGCAGCTCCACCACGTTGCATGGTTTGCCATTCACTTCTTTTACCAGCCAGTCACCAATCAACTTGCCTTCGAGAATGTTGTCGGCAGTGACGGTGGTCATATAGAGAGATTTGTCTTTCACATCAATAGAACGATCGAGCAAGAAGACCGGGATTTCGGCATCTTTCGCCTCTTTTAATACCGGTTCCCAACCAGTCGCAACCACCGGAGCGATAAAGATCGCATCCACCCCTTGCGCGACGAAGGAACGTACCGCTTTAATCTGGTTTTCCTGCTTTTGCTGACCATCGGCAATTTTCAGCGTAATTCCGCGTTTTTCGGCCTCACTTTTCGCCACATTGGTTTCTGCGGCGCGCCAGCCAGATTCCGATCCGACCTGCGAAAATCCTACGGTTAATGGAGCGGCCAACGCCATAGACGACATGGCTGCCGAGACTGCAGAGACTACAAGTAAGCGTTTCCACATAGGGTTGTCCTCGTCGGGGTAATTATTATTGGTGAAAAGATGTTCGCGAAAAAACTATAGACAATTCGTTATGTAACGGATTGCGTTACATCACACTTCAAAGAAGTAAATAAAACGTTAATCACAAGTTTGTAATCGCTTTCATCTCACTATGAAAAATGCGGCTACGGTTATGGATTTTCCTGCTCTGTATACCGTCTTAAAATTGGCGAAAAAGGAAAATGAAGACGAAAACAAGCGAAGACATTCGGCGCGAGTTGGCTATAATACTCGGCACTTGTTTGCCACATATTTTTAAAGGAAACAGACATGAGCTTACTCAACGTCCCTGCGGGTAAAGATCTGCCGGAAGACATCTACGTTGTTATTGAGATCCCGGCTAACGCAGATCCGATCAAATACGAAATCGACAAAGAGAGCGGCGCACTGTTCGTTGACCGCTTCATGTCCACCGCGATGTTCTATCCGTGCAACTACGGTTACATCAACCACACCCTGTCTCTGGACGGTGACCCGGTTGACGTACTGGTCCCGACTCCGTACCCGCTGCAGCCGGGTTCTGTGATCCGTTGCCGTCCGGTTGGCGTTCTGAAAATGACCGACGAAGCCGGTGAAGATGCGAAACTGATTGCTGTTCCGCACACAAAGCTGAGCAAAGAATACGATCACATTAAAGACGTTAACGATCTGCCAGAGCTGCTGAAAGCGCAGATCGCTCACTTCTTCGAGCACTACAAAGACCTCGAAAAAGGCAAGTGGGTGAAAGTTGAAGGTTGGGAAAACGCAGAAGCCGCTAAAGCTGAAATCGTTGCTTCCTTCGAGCGCGCAAAGAATAAATAAGTTCTTCTAGCGCAATAACCCTGAACGCCGGGCTTCGGTTAGTAAGGGTTTTTTTATGCCCGCGATAAATAAACTCTCTATTCCACCATCATTATTCTCAGCGGTTGCAAGGCTTGAACGGTAAGAACAAGCAAACCCGACCACCATTTTGCTGTTCATAGCCACTTGCTGGAAGTTAGCCGACCTCACTCATACTCACCGTTCAAAGCGTGCCCCCGTTTTACCCCTGCACATTTGTGAACGCCAGCAGAGTTTTTTATGCGATTGCAGATATGGAAAGCGGCTCGGAGAGAAAAGCAAAAGATGGAAAAGTTACAAAAAAAAATCGCGAGATACATCGCATAAAACAACGCCACCCGAAGGTGGCGTGCTTTTATTATTACTTATCCCTGTCTAACCAGTCGCCGCTTTCAATTAGCTTTAATCCATCGACGGGTCGTTGATAAACGTACATCCATGCACTCCCGTACGGCGTCTGAATCAACTGGCGCGCGTATTCACCGCCCCTGGTGCGCAAGGCATCAAGTTCGGCCAGCGTGGCGTTGTCAATACGATAAACTTCACCGTGTACTGTTCCGTTCCCCGGAACTGCGCCTGGATAGTGGCCCAGGCTATACAACTGGTAGTTATCGATACTGAAATCGCCCAGTAACTGGGCATTGGTCATCCAGTGACTGTTGCCTTGTTTGTGGCGTAAACTGCCGTAGACAAATATTCGCATTGCTAAAACTCGAACTGATAGAGCAAATCCAGTGCCTGGTCTACACCAGACACGGCTTCCAGATATAGCTTAGGCATCAGGCGATAACGTAACGTGAGTGTTGCTATAGAGTCAAATATACCCACGCCGTATTTCACTTGCAGACCTGGCAATACATAGCCGCTGACCACTACCTGGGAGGAGTCGCCTACTCCCTGGGTGTCGAGCGCTAAATTGCTTACGCCAAACGTCTCGCCGATTTTACCCACAATCTGGCCACTTTGCGCAACCCCCAGACCAATCAGCATCGAGGTCATTGCCGCACTGTCGCTCTGATCGCTCTCCAGCCCTTGTCCACGTAGCAAATAAGACAATGCAGCTTGTTGCGACATCGCCGGGTCAGAGAAGATCTCCGCTTTCGGTTCGTCCGCCAGACCAGTGACGCGAACTCCGGCGATTACGTCGTCTTCTGTAGCATCCGGGTTACGAATAGCTTCAATATTAAGATACGGTTGATCCGGCGGACCAGAGAACAGTAACTCACCTTTACGCACAATCAGATCCTGACCATAGGCATGGAAGCGCCCTTCAGGGATGTTGATCTGCCCGTTCAGGCCCAGCCCTTGTTTGTCCTGAACGACGTTAAGATCGCCCGTCAGCCGCGCTTTCAGGCCAAAGGCGTCAATGCGCACATTGTTGCCAACGTGGACAATCAGGTTACTGTTAATCGGAATCGACGCCGTTTTCGGCTCTTCCGGTTGCAGGTTATCGTTAAGCATCACCACATCGCTGGAGACGCCTACTGCGCTTTCCGGCAGATCGTGCACCACGATGCGCGCCCACGGGACATCCACGCGACCATCGAGGGTAAACAGGTTTGGTGTAGCCTCGAAGACAACATCTGGCGATACATCCATTCGTACCATCGGCGGCACGGTGATCCGCACTTTACTGCCTTTCGCCGTTACCCGCGCCCGCCAGTTTTCAATTTGGCTCCAGTCGGCATCACCGTTCAGGTAGATTTCACCCTGCTGGGTCCGTACTGTACCGGCAAGCGTCGAGCGCATACCATTAAAGTTGACCGCAAGCTGGCTCGGTTGCATATCAAACGGCATAAAGTTGCCGTCGATATCCACACCCGTAACCTGAAGCTGACCAAACAACTGCGGGCTTTGCACATCACCACCCAGACGCAAGTTGGCACTCACCATCCCCGCTGCTTTTTCCCCACGGGTAAAGATGGGGTTTATCATCGCAAGGTTGAAGTTACGGATATTGACGTTGCCACCAAGATTACGGCGGCCTTGCGGATCGGTCACCTGCACCTGTCCATCAAACTGGCCGTTATTGGTCAGGCGGATGGTCCAGCCCAATTCGGCACGGTTGTTACGCAATTCCGCCGTCAGATTCAGTGTCTGAAACGCCACGGGCAGCGCCGCATCGTTGACGGTTTGCGTTACCTGCACGTTACGCCCCGAAAGGGTGATACTGCCCTGCGGCAGCCCCTCTTTGGTGGTGTCCCAGGCAACGTCCGCTTTACCCGTGAAGATACCGCTGGCCTGAGTGGTTTCTGGCATAAATGGTTTCAGCATGGCCAGGTCGAAGCGGTTGAGATTCACCACCGCACGCCCTTCGGCACCCGCATCGATAGTTTGCGGCACGCACAGTTCCGCATTCGGGTTAAGCCAGCAGTGTGGCCCGATGCTGATTTTTTGCTCCTTATTGCGGTAATCCAGCGCAATATCGCGGGTCAGCGACCACGGGCCGACCGGCGTCTGGAAGCGGGTATTGCTAAGAGTTCCCTTCCAGCGTTCTTCTTTGCGATCAAAACTTCCTGCCAGATTAAGCTGCCCGGAGACAGGCTCGCCCTGAATCCGCAACTGTAACTCGTGCTGTTTTTCGCTGCCTTTGGCATTCAGGGTGACGAGGTTGATATTTACATCCGGCTGCGAAATTTGCTCAACGCGTACGTCGAGTTTCCCGGCGATCTGATCGGTGGATTTAATGTCGCCTTCCACGCGAACCTGCGCCACGGAAAGTTCCTGCCAGCGCAGGCCGCGCGCGGTGATATCTGCCAGTAGTTGTGGCGCTTCCACCGTGCCGCGTACTTTCACCAGCCCTTTCGCTGTACCGCCAAGCCCCGGCAGCGCGTTATCCAGCCCCGGCGCGTTGATGGTGGCATCAAGATTGAGATCTTTTACCCCCAGCTCGCCTTTCACTTCGGCACTGTTTGGCCCCAGTTCCAGATGAAGCCCTGGGATCATCCACTGCATATAACTGTTGCCTTTCAGCGTGCCGTCAACGTTCACTTTGTTCTGTTTGACGTTACCGGTCAGCTTCAGTTCTGGCACCTCCATCTGCCAGGTGCCGCCGTACAGGCTACCGCGGGTTTTAATCAAGCCATTGAGTTTCGACGGCCACTCTGGGATCTCTTTGGCGGTGTTAATGCCGTTAAGCGTTAGCTCACCGCGCCAACTAATGGCCTGCTGCCAGTCGAGCAACGCCTTGAGTTCAGTTTTCCCTTCCAGCGCCGCGACGGTGAGTTTGTCGAGATTGACCTGCTGTTCATTACCTTTGGCATCAAGGGTAATGGTGGCTGGCGGGATCTCCAGTCCCTTCACTGCCGTACGCATAGAGAGCGTGTAATCGGTCATTTTGCCGGTAAGTTTCAGTTTCAGATCATCCGCCTGATACTGCTTCTCACCAGTGAACGGCCAGTAAATCTGTTTGCTGTTCACTTCCACGTTGAGCGGCAATCCGGCTTCCGCCAGTCGCGTCTGGGCGCGTAAATCCATATCCACCGGACCGGAAAGATTAACGCCAATCTCCAGCTGTTCGCGCAGCGCGCCGCCCACTTTCAGCTTCACCTTTTCACCTTTCAACGGCTCCACGTTCAGTGTACTATTGAGAGTGATGTCCACCGGCCAGTTGTCTGACAGCTGCGCCGTGCCGCTGGCGTTGACGATCCCTTGACTGGAATCGATATCCAGGGCGTCCAGTTTAGTATTGCCGTCAATGCTGCTCACTTTCAGCAGCATGGTGCTCACGGTGATGTCCGTGTCGCCCGTCACGCGCAACTGCTCGCCCTTAAACTCTTCAATGTTCAGGTTAAGCGGCAAATGCACGTCGGTCATTTCCGGCAATACCGGGCGAGAAAAGAGATCTTTCAGCGTTTCGCCGAGCGGCTTTTCCTCCGGCTGCGGATTTTCAATTTTCGGTTCGACCACTTCTTCCTGCGCCACTTCCGCCACTTTCGGCAGAGCAATCAGCAGGCCTTTCAGCGACGTCGGTTTCAGGGTCAGGGTTTTCTCCTGCCAGTTCAGGCCGGAGGTGAAGTCCATCACCGATACCGTGGTGTCATCAATCTTGATGTTGACGTTGTCCAGTGCCACCCGTGTTAGGGTGATGGGATACGGCGTGGAGAGATCCAGCGGACCGCTATCTTCCTCTTCTTCAACCTGTTCAGAAGGGGGCATTTTTTTGCTGTCGATATTGACCTGGATGTCTTTCAGCGCCAGATCATTAATACAAACACTGCTGTTCCACAGGCACTCAAGCCCGACCGCCAGATGCAGATTGCCTGCTTTTACCGCCACGCCTGGCTGCTCATAACGAACGTCAGACAAGGTGAGATCGCGCCAGCCGCCGGTGACCTTGCCAACATCCAGTCCTGGCACCCAGCGATCCGCCGCTTTAAATACCAGATGCAGGCCGCTGGTGGTGCCCACCAGAAACGCCACCGATCCCAGCAACAGTAAGATAACGATAACCACGCCGAGGCTGATTTTTTTCCATAAACTCATAATTCTGGCCCCAGACCGATGTAAAACTGTAACCCGTGTTCGTCTTTATCCGCGACCGGTACGGCAAAATCGAGTTTGATTGGCCCGACCGGCGATTCCCAGCGTACGCCGACCCCGGTACCGGTTTTAAAGTCGCTGCGGCGAATATCGCTTACCGCTTCGCCACTATCGACAAACACCGCGCCCCACCATTTTCCGGTCACGTTGTACTGGTACTCCAGCGATCCGGTTATCAACTTCGAGGCCCCTTTCAGGTCACCGTTGGCGTATTTCGGAGCGATAGATTTGTATTTGTAGCCACGAATACTGCGGTCGCCCCCGGCGAAAAAACGCAGATCCGGCGGTACTTTGTCGAAATCACCGGTTTCAATCCAGCCCAGCGTGCCGCGTGTCACAAAACGATGGCGATCGTACAGTGTGCGGATCCAGACGTTTTGTGCCTGGAAAACGGAGAAATCGACATCTGAGCCCCAGGCAGTGTTGGAGTAGTCGATAGAGTAGCGTTGCGAGTCGCCCCAGGTTGGCATCAGGCCACCACGAGAACGCGTGCGGCTAATCATCACCCCAGGATAAAACAGCATCGTGGTGTTGGTAATTTCACCCTGGGTAAAGTGGTCGAGACTCCAGCGCAGGTTAATGGCACGCTGCCAGCCGCTGGAGAGATCCCAGTAGCGAGAAGCCACCAGCGTAGTGGAGTCAGATTCGGTATCGTTCAGGTCAGTGCGCTTAAAACCGCCCTGCACCAAATAATATTGTTCCAGTGGATTCTTCAGCAGCGGCATTTTATAGCTGAAGTCGAGGATCTGTTCCGGCGCGGAAATACTGGTACTGGTGGTCAGACTGTGACCGTATGAGTTCATCCACGGTTTTTTCCACGTCGCTTTCACGCGCGGTCCCACGTCCGTAGAGTAACCGACCCCGGTTTCGATGGTGTTTTCTGTTCGCGGCGAAACCACGCCCGTCAATGGTAATACTTTCGTTTCGCGCGCTTTATCAAATTGTGGAGCCACCACCACCGAGTTAAACCAGCCGGTAGCAGAAAGTCGGCGGTTCAGTTCCGCCAGATCTTTCGATTCGTACTCATCGCCCTCTTTAAACGGCACCAGATTTTGCAGGTATTCATCGCGGATTTGTGATCCTTCAAAGGTCACATGCCCAAAGCGGTAACGTTCGCCACTGTTATAATCAATATCCCAGAAGGCTTTATGCAGGCCGAGCGCAATGCCCAGCTGCGCTTTGGTAAATTCGCTATCGAAATAACCTTTACGCAACGCAATGCTGGTTAAGGACTTTTTGAAATTTTCATAATCGCCCTGGTTCAGCACCGTGCCAATAGCCGGGCGAGTATCGAGCAATTTCAAATAGTCTTTATCGGTCCGCGCGCCGCCGCGCAATACCACATCGGTGCCGCCAATTAACACCGGCACGCCTGGCGTGACTTTGGCGATCAATACCTGCCGCCCTTTCTTTGGCGGTGGACGGAGATCAAATTCAATGGTCGGCTGGTAATAACCCAGCGCTTTCAGACCTTCGCGGATGGCATCATCGACGCGTGCGCGAAAGCGACGGTCTGGCGTCACTTCATCACTTTCAATCGTAGAAAGCTGCGCACGAACGTTCTTTTCCAGCTGTCCCGATAACCCCTCGACCTGTAGACGGACGTTCGCGGCGACGGCAGATCCGCTTAAGCAGAGTAAGCTTACACAGCATAACTGTCGGATATAGCGCACATTTTCTCCTGAATATCCTTTTTTCCTGCCCCTGGAACGCCGTTAAACGGCTTAACAAAAATCCAGTAATATGGATTAAAAAGCAGACTAAACCCCAAATATTTCTTATGTTTTACTTTAGACCTATTCACGGTGGTTATTGTGTGCAAATACGCCTCTTGTTACAACCTTAACCCCAATGACCGATTTTCGGGAGAGCGACACCATGAGTTTATTTGATAAAAAGCATCTGGTTTCCCCCGCCGATGCCCTGCCTGGACGTAACACCCCGATGCCCGTAGCCACGCTGCATGCGGTCAACGGTCACTCAATGACCAATGTACCTGACGGAATGGAGATTGCCATTTTTGCGATGGGTTGTTTCTGGGGTGTGGAGCGTCTGTTCTGGCAGTTACCCGGCGTTTACAGCACCGCCGCAGGCTATACCGGAGGCTATACGCCAAATCCGACTTATCGGGAAGTGTGCTCCGGTGATACGGGTCATGCCGAAGCGGTACGCATTGTTTACGATCCTTCCGTCATCAGCTATGAGCAGTTGCTACAGGTATTTTGGGAGAATCACGATCCCGCCCAGGGAATGCGTCAGGGCAATGACCACGGCACGCAGTATCGTTCAGCGATTTATCCGCTGACCCCAGAACAGGATGCCGCAGCTCGCGCCAGTCTGGAACGTTTTCAGGCGGCGATGCTTGCCGCCGATGATGATCGTCACATCACCACGGAAATCGCTAACGCCACACCGTTTTATTATGCCGAAGATGACCACCAGCAATATCTGCATAAAAACCCGTATGGTTACTGTGGAATTGGCGGAATTGGCGTCTGTCTGCCACCGGAAGCATAGCGTTACGGGTACAAATGTAGATTGTTGATAAAGTGCGCTTTATTTATGCCAGATGCGGCGTAAACGCCTTACCAGGCCTACAAAATCGTCCAAATTCAATATATTGCAAGGACTGCGTAGGCCTGATTGGCATAGCGCATCAGGCAGTATTGCATTTATCAGCAGTCTGAATTTTAACCCTCTGGCGACTTTACAGTACCTTACGCTATACTAGCCACTGAAAATGCCGGTTCACTTTCTTCGAATCGGCTTTCAATGTGTATTTCACACAAATTAATCAACTTCCCCTTCCGAGGATCTGGCCTGAAAGGTCGGATAAGATATGTTAAACAGTATTTTAGTCATACTCTGCTTGATCGCTGTAAGTGCGTTCTTCTCGATGTCCGAGATCTCACTTGCCGCCTCACGCAAAATCAAACTTAAACTGCTGGCTGATGAAGGCAATATAAATGCCCAACGCGTTCTGAATATGCAGGAAAATCCCGGCATGTTCTTTACCGTGGTCCAAATCGGTCTGAACGCAGTGGCGATTCTCGGCGGTATCGTCGGTGATGCGGCATTTTCTCCAGCTTTTCACAGCCTGTTCTCCCGCTATATGTCGGCAGAGCTCTCTGAGCAACTGAGCTTTATTCTCTCTTTCTCGTTAGTGACTGGCATGTTTATCCTGTTTGCGGATTTAACCCCGAAACGCATCGGTATGATTGCGCCAGAAGCTGTCGCTTTGCGTATCATCAACCCGATGCGCTTCTGCCTGTACGTTTGCACCCCGCTGGTGTGGTTCTTCAACGGACTGGCGAACATAATCTTCCGTATTTTCAAACTGCCAATGGTACGTAAAGATGACATCACTTCTGATGACATCTACGCGGTAGTGGAAGCCGGTGCGCTGGCGGGCGTGTTACGTAAACAGGAACACGAGCTGATTGAAAACGTCTTTGAGCTGGAATCCCGTACCGTTCCGTCGTCAATGACACCGCGTGAAAACGTGATTTGGTTTGATCTCCACGAAGATGAGCAAAGCCTGAAGAATAAGGTGGCGGAACATCCGCACTCTAAGTTCCTCGTCTGTAATGAAGATATTGACCACATCATCGGCTATGTCGATTCTAAAGACCTGCTGAACCGCGTGCTGGCTAACCAAAGCCTGGCACTGAACAGCGGCGTACAAATTCGCAACACGCTGATTGTGCCGGATACGTTAACCCTTTCAGAGGCGTTGGAAAGTTTTAAAACCGCAGGTGAAGACTTCGCGGTGATCATGAACGAGTACGCGCTGGTGGTGGGGATCATCACCCTCAATGACGTGATGACCACGCTGATGGGCGATCTAGTCGGTCAGGGGCTGGAAGAGCAGATTGTCGCCCGTGATGAGAACTCATGGCTGATTGACGGCGGCACCCCAATTGACGACGTCATGCGCGTGCTGGATATTGACGAGTTCCCGCAGTCGGGCAACTACGAAACCATCGGCGGCTTTATGATGTTTATGCTGCGTAAGATCCCGAAACGCACCGATTCGGTGAAATTCGCCGGCTACAAATTTGAAGTGGTGGATATCGATAACTACCGCATCGACCAGCTGCTGGTGACCCGGATCGACAGCAAGGCCACCGCCCTTTCGCCAAAACTGCCTGACGCTAAAGATAAAGAAGAAAGCGTCGCGTAACCCCCAGAAACATCAACGGCTCCTGAATCAGGAGCCGTCTTATTACTGCATAGCACTTTGGTTAAGCCATCTCTGTTTGCAGACGCATAACCTGACGGTTAACTTCGGACATCACTGACAAATGCAGCTTATCCTTCACTTTTGGGATAAGAATCTTACCCTTATCAAATTCAAAAGCGCCAACGTCCTTGATGTATAACCGTCCACGGAACAGGATCTTTACGTACTTCGCCACCTGAAGTGGGTTGTACCGTTGGAAAATTTTCATTGTTATCTCCTGCTGAGTATTACGCCTGTGCGGTGCCACAATCGGCCCAACTATTATGAGGCGCAAATTTTAATGCTTAGTGACTATAGACTATCCGGGCAATGTTTCCACCGCGTATAACTTTTTTTACCTAAAGGTTACAATTATTCAGAATTATCTTTTTACCGAAGCGCGGTCTTCAGTATAAGCATTCATTTTTCATATGATTTGTGCGCTTGACCGCAAACTGGCATCACACTTGCGGGAAATTCGATAAATAGCACATATGATTAAAACTCAGACCCAAGTGGTCGGATCACCTGCATATCATAAGAAGGAAACACCATGACCCTACGCAAGATTCTGGCACTCACCTGCCTGCTGTTGCCGATGATGGCTTCCGCACATCAGTTCGAAACCGGTCAGCGAGTGCCGCCGATTGGCATTACCGATCGAGGCGAGTTGGTGCTTGATAAAGATCAGTTTAGCTACAAAACCTGGAACAGCGCACAGTTAGTGGGAAAAGTGCGAGTACTGCAACATATTGCTGGTCGCACCTCTGCAAAAGAGAAAAACGCGACGCTGATTGAAGCGATTAAATCAGCGAAGTTACCGCACGATCGCTACCAGACCACCACCATTGTTAACACCGACGACGCGATTCCGGGTTCAGGGATGTTTGTGCGCAGCAGTCTGGAGAGTAATAAAAAGCTTTATCCCTGGTCGCAGTTTATTGTCGATAGCAATGGCGTCGCGCGCGGTGCCTGGCAGCTGGATGAAGAAAGTTCCGCTGTAGTGGTGCTGGATAAGGATGGTCGCGTGCAATGGGCCAAAGACGGGGCGCTCACACAGGAAGAGGTGCAGCAAGTGATGGACCTGCTGCATAAATTAATTAATAAATAGACACTCTGAATCCCGGATTCAGGAACGACTCGCGCGGAGTGTAATCCAGCGGTTTACCCTGCCAGTCATGAACGTGCGCTCCGGCAGCTGCAGCCACAGCATGACCAGCGGCGGTATCCCAAATATTCGTTGGTCCGAAGCGCGGGTACAGCTGCGCCTGCCCTTCCGCCACCAGGCAGAATTTCAGCGAAGAGCCGATGGACGTGGTCTGATGTTCGCCAAGCTGTTGCAGATACTCTTTCAGCTCCGCATCTGCATGGGAACGGCTGATAACCACCAGCGGCGGGCGCGCATCGCGGACCTGAATCTGCTTGCGCACACCGCACTCTTCTTTCCAGGCCTTGCCTTCTGCCGCGCTGTACATTATGTTCATTACCGGCGCATACACCACACCTAAAATCGGTTTGCCATGGTCAATGAGCGCAATGTTAACGGTGAATTCGCCATTACGTTTAATAAACTCTTTAGTACCATCCAGCGGGTCTACCAGCCAGTAACGCTGCCAGTGCTGACGGACTTCCCAACCGGGAGGATCTTCTTCAGAAAGGACCGGAATATCCGGTGTCAGCGTACGTAAACCGTCCATGATAACGGTGTGAGCGGCAATATCCGCTGCCGTTACCGGAGAATTGTCCGCTTTGCTGACGACGTCCATCGGTTTCGTCCCGTCGTAGACCTGCATAATGGCATCGCCTGCATTCCGTGCAAGCTGGCATACTTGATCTAACATTTCTCCACCTCGTCTCTGTGAGCGGTGTTAACTTATTGTTTTACTTATACCCTATCGTTAATGAATGCGCCAACTGTGATAGTGTCATCATTTTCAAAGCGTAAAATTGTGGCATTCTTCACTGTTCTATAAGTAAGGCGTTTATTCTCCCTTTTCTTTCGTATTCCCGATGATAAAAGGATGTCCCTGATGATTAAGTTTAGCGCAACGCTCCTGGCCACGCTGATTGCCGCCAGTGTGAATGCAGCGACGGTCGATCTACGTATCATGGAAACCACTGATCTGCATAGCAACATGATGGATTTCGATTATTACAAAGACACCGCCACGGAAAAATTCGGACTGGTACGTACGGCAAGCCTGATTAACGATGCCCGCAATGAAGTGAAAAACAGCGTACTGGTCGATAACGGCGATTTGATTCAGGGGAGTCCGCTGGCCGATTACATATCGGCGAAAGGATTAAAAGCAGGTGATGTTCATCCGGTTTATAAGGCGCTGAATACGCTGGATTATACGGTCGGTACACTCGGCAATCATGAATTTAACTACGGTCTGGATTACCTGAAAAATGCGTTGGCGGGAGCGAAATTCCCTTATGTAAATGCCAACGTCATTGACGCCAGAACCAAACAGCCAATGTTTACACCGTATTTAATTAAAGATACCGAAGTGGTCGATAAAGACGGAAAAAAACAGACGCTGAAGATTGGCTATATTGGCGTCGTGCCGCCGCAAATCATGGGCTGGGATAAAGCTAATTTATCCGGAAAAGTGACGGTGAATGATATTACCGAAACCGTGCGCAAATACGTGCCTGAAATGCGCGAGAAAGGTGCCGATGTCGTTGTCGTTCTGGCGCATTCCGGGCTATCTGCCGATCCGTATAAAGTGATGGCGGAAAACTCAGTTTATTACCTCAGTGAAATTCCTGGCGTTAACGCCATTATGTTTGGCCATGCTCACGCCGTTTTCCCAGGTAAAGATTTTGCTGATATCGAAGGGGCTGATATCGCGAAAGGCACGCTGAATGGTGTTCCGGCGGTAATGCCGGGCATGTGGGGCGATCATCTTGGGGTGGTCGACTTACAACTCAGTAATAACAGCGGTAAATGGCAGGTGACGCAGGCGAAAGCGGAAGCACGGCCGATTTACGACATCGCCAATAAAAAATCCCTCGCGGCGGAAGACAGCAAGCTGGTAGAAACACTCAAAGCCGATCACGATGCCACACGCCAGTTCGTCAGCAAGCCAATCGGTAAATCCGCCGACAATATGTATAGCTATCTGGCGCTGGTGCAGGACGATCCGACCGTGCAGGTGGTGAACAACGCGCAAAAAGCGTATGTCGAGCATTACATTCAGGGCGATCCGGATCTGGCAAAACTGCCGGTGCTTTCAGCTGCTGCACCGTTTAAAGTTGGTGGTCGCAAAAATGATCCGGCAAGCTATGTGGAGGTGGAAAAAGGCCAGTTGACCTTCCGTAATGCCGCCGATCTTTATCTCTACCCCAATACGCTGATTGTGGTGAAAGCCAGCGGTAAAGAGGTGAAAGAGTGGCTGGAGTGCTCCGCCGGACAGTTTAACCAGATTGATCCTGACAACACGAAACCACAGTCACTCATCAACTGGGATGGTTTCCGCACCTATAACTTTGATGTGATTGATGGTGTGAATTATCAGATTGATGTTACCCAGCCTGCCCGTTATGACGGCGAGTGCCAGATGGTTAATGCCAATGCGGAAAGGATTAAGAACCTGACCTTTAATGGCAAGCCGATTGATCCGAACGCCATGTTCCTGGTTGCCACCAATAACTATCGCGCTTACGGCGGCAAATTTGCCGGTACGGGCGACAGCCATATCGCTTTTGCTTCACCGGATGAGAACCGCTCGGTGCTGGCAGCGTGGATTGCTGATGAGTCGAAACGTGCGGGGGAAATTCACCCGGCGGCAGATAACAACTGGCGTTTAGCACCGATAGCTGGCGATAAGAAACTGGATATCCGTTTCGAAACCTCTCCATCAGATAAAGCCGCGGCGTTTATTAAAGAGAAAGGGCAATATCCGATGAATAAAGTCGCGACCGATGATATCGGGTTTGCGATTTATCAGGTGGATTTGAGTAAGTAATACACTTCTTTTTCGGCCTATAAATCATCAACCGCATCCGGCACTTTTGTCGGATGCGATGCTGGCGCATCTTATCCGCCCTACAAGTCATGAACCGTAGGCCGGATAAGCGCAGCCGGCAGTTATGCCGCACGTTCATCCCGCACCGCCAACACCTCGGGCAAATTCAACTCAATCCAGTCCGCCAGTGCAGCAACCTTTTCGCTCACCTGCTCGCCCAGCGGCGTGAGGCTATATTCCACATGCGGCGGCACCACCGGATACGCGATACGGTTAAGAAAACCATCCTGTTCTAACGCCTGTAACGACTGCGCAAGCATCTTTTCACTCACCCCACCGATTTTGCGCCGCAGGTCGCTAAAGCGATGAGTACCTTCGCGTAGCGCCACCAGAATCAACACCCCCCAACGGCTGGTGACGTGTTTCAACACCTCGCGCGACGGGCACTGTTCCGCAAAGAGATTACCCTCTTTCAGTTGTTGTGACAGGCTAACCTGACTCATTTCATACTTACCTTTTTGTACGTACTTACTAAAAGTAAGTTTAGGTGTTAGCGTATTTAAACACAAGACAAAACGATGGAGACTTCCCATGATCGCTATTACTGGTGCCACTGGCCAACTTGGTCACTATGTTATTAAATCCTTGATGAAAACGGTTCCTGCCAGCCAAATAGTGGCTATCGTTCGTAATCCGGCAAAAGCCCAGGCACTGACAGCACAAGGCATTACCGTGCGTCAGGCTGACTACGGCGATGAAGCCGCACTGACATCTGCACTTCAGGGAGTGGAAAAACTACTGCTGATCTCTTCCAGCGAAGTGGGTCAACGTGCCCCGCAGCATCGTAATGTTATTAATGCCGCAAAGACGGCTGGCGTGAAATTTATCGCTTATACCAGTCTGCTTCACGCGGATAAATCTCCGCTCGGCCTCGCCGATGAGCACATCGAGACGGAGAAAATGTTGGCTGATTCTGGCATCGTTTACACCCTGCTGCGCAACGGCTGGTACACCGAAAACTATCTCGCCAGCGCCCCGGCAGCACTGGAGCACGGCGTATTTATCGGTGCCGCGGGCGATGGCAAAATTGCCTCGGCAACGCGGGCAGATTATGCGGCAGCTGCGGCACGCGTGATTAGCGAAGCCGGTCACGAAGGCAAGGTTTACGAGCTGGCGGGCGATAGTGCCTGGACGTTGACACAGTTAGCGGCAGAGCTGACCAAACAGAGCGGCAAACAGGTTACCTATCAAAATCTGAGCGAAACCGATTTCGCTGCGGCGCTGAAAAGCGTTGGCCTGCCTGACGGACTGGCGGATATGCTGGCGGATTCTGACGTTGGCGCATCGAAAGGCGGTCTGTTTGATGACAGCAAAACGCTGAGCAAATTGATTGGCCGCCCAACGACAACGTTAGCCGAAAGCGTAAGCCATCTTTTTAATGTTAATAAATAGTTAATTAAAGTGGCATCCTCCCGCATCCTCTCTGATAATGACGGGATGCCGGGAGCAATCATGTCTGCTTCCTGAACGTTTCTTCTGACAGACCAATGGATGCCAGTAATGATTAGCGGCGTGCTGTACGCCCTGTTAGCAGGGTTGATGTGGGGGCTTATTTTTGTCGGGCCGTTGATCGTGCCGGAATACCCGGCGATGTTGCAGTCGATGGGGCGTTATCTGGCGTTAGGGTTAATTGCGCTACCCATTGCCTGGCTGGGACGCGTGCGTCTGCGTCAGTTGGCGCGTCGCGACTGGCTTACCGCCTTGATGCTCACTATGATGGGCAACCTCATCTATTACTTCTGCCTTGCCAGTGCCATTCAACGTACTGGCGCGCCTGTTTCTACGATGATTATTGGCACCCTGCCGGTGGTCATTCCTGTCTTTGCCAATCTGCTTTATAGCCAGCGCGACGGCAAACTCGCGTGGGGAAAACTCGCCCCGGCACTGATTTGTATTGGCATCGGCCTGGCGTGTGTGAATATTGCTGAGTTAAACCACGGACTCCCCGATTTTGACTGGGCACGTTATACCTCTGGCATCGTGCTAGCGTTAGTTTCCGTGGTCTGCTGGGCATGGTATGCCCTGCGCAACGCCCGCTGGCTGCGGGAAAATCCCGACAAACATCCGATGATGTGGGCGACGGCGCAGGCGCTGGTCACGCTGCCGGTTTCTCTCATCGGCTATCTCGTCGCCTGTTACTGGCTGAATATACAAACGCCGGACTTCTCCTTACCTTTTGGCCCCCGTCCGCTGGTGTTTATTAGTCTGATGGTTGCGATAGCCGTGCTTTGCTCATGGGTTGGCGCACTCTGCTGGAACGTCGCCAGCCAGCGATTACCGACAGTGATTCTCGGGCCGCTGATCGTTTTCGAAACACTGGCAGGTTTGCTGTACACCTTTTTGATACGCCAGCAAATGCCGCCGCTGATGACGCTGAGCGGTATCGCGCTGTTAGTGGTTGGCGTGGTCATTGCAGTCAGAGCAAAACCGGAAAAGCCTTTAACTGAATCTGTCTCAGAAAGTTGACATACTGGCAGTGAGTTAAATAAGCCTCTGCTACGTAAGGGTTATAGCATTTGCCTTAAAGATGCATTTAAAATACATCTTATCTTATTAAGAATGAGGTATCAGCTATGGCTTATCGCGACCAACCTTTAGGTGAACTGGCGCTCTCTATCCCTCGCGCTTCGGCTCTGTTTCGTAAATATGATATGGATTACTGCTGCGGCGGTAAGCAAACGCTGGCGCGTGCGGCGGCACGTAAAGAACTGGATGTTGAGGTCATTGAAGCTGAGCTGGCAAAGCTTGCTGAACAACCGATTGAGAAAGACTGGCGTAGCGCCCCGCTGGCAGAAATCATCGACCATATCATCGTGCGCTACCACGATCGTCACCGCGAGCAACTGCCGGAGCTGATCCTGCAAGCGACTAAAGTCGAGCGCGTTCACGCCGACAAACCGAGCGTGCCAAAAGGGCTGACAAAATACCTGACCATGCTGCATGAAGAGCTTTCCAGCCACATGATGAAAGAAGAGCAGATCCTCTTCCCGATGATCAAACAAGGCATGGGCAGCCAGGCAATGGGGCCAATCAGCGTAATGGAAAGCGAGCACGATGAAGCGGGCGAACTGCTGGAAGTGATCAAACACACTACCAATAACGTCACACCGCCGCCAGAAGCCTGCACCACCTGGAAAGCGATGTATAACGGCATTAATGAACTGATTGATGACCTGATGGATCACATCAGTCTGGAAAACAATGTACTGTTCCCACGCGCGCTGGCGGGTGAGTAATCTAAAAGCTGGATGGCATTGCGCCATCCAGCATGATAATGCGGTTATTTCCGCAGTTCAGCAGCCCGCTTCTTACCAATAAACAACCAGCCCAGCCCCAGTGCGATAAACCACAGCGGGGTGACCAACAGCGCCTGGCGAGTGTCATCTTCCAGTGTCAGCAACACGACCACGAACACAAAGAACGCCATACATACCCAGCACATCAGCTTGCCGAGCGGCATCTTGTAGATCGACTTCTCATGCAGATGAGGACGCTGTTTGCGGTAAACCAGGTACGAGCAAAGGATAATCGTCCAGACGAACATAAACAGAATCGCGGAAACGGTTGTAATCATCGTGAACGCGCCAATCACGCTAGGATTCACATACAGCATCACCACGCCACCGAGCAGGCAGATGCAGGAGAAGGTCAGCCCTTTCGCTGGTACTGCGCGCTTAGAAAGTTTAGCGAACGCTTTCGGTGCCACACCTTCCTGCGCCAGACCAAACAGCATACGGCTGGTAGAGAAGACGCCGCTGTTAGCGGAAGACGCCGCAGAGGTCAGCACCACAAAGTTGATCACGCTTGCGGCAGCAGGCAGCCCTACCAACACGAACAGTTCAACAAACGGGCTTTTCTCCGGGACTACCGAACTCCACGGCGTCACGGACATAATCACAATCAGCGCGAAGACGTAGAACATAATGATACGGATCGGAATGGAGTTAATCGCGCGTGGCAGTGATTTCTCCGGATCTTTGGTTTCCGCAGCTGTTGTACCTACCAGCTCAATCCCCACGAAAGCGAAAACCGCTATCTGGAATCCGGCAAAGAAGCCACTTAAACCTTTCGGGAACCAGCCGCCGTCATTCCACAAATGCGCGAATGACGCTTCCACACCGGTCGGTGACTGAAAGTGCATCGCCACCATGACCAGGCCGACGACAATCAGCGACACGATGGCGACGATTTTGATCATCGCAAACCAGAACTCCATCTCACCGAACATTTTCACGGTGGCAAGGTTGAGCGTCAACAGCAGCACTATCACCGCCAGCGAGGCGACCCAGTCGGAGAGATCGGGGAACCAGAACTGAGCATAAGCAGTGATCGCCACCACGTCTGCCATACCGGTTACAACCCAGCAGAACCAGTAAGTCCAGCCGGTGAAATATCCTGCCCACGGCCCGAGTAAATCGGAAGCGAAGTCACTAAAAGATTTGTATTCCAGATTCGAAAGCAGCAATTCCCCCATTGCCCGCATCACGAAAAAGAGCATAAAACCGATGATCATATAAACGAAAATGATCGACGGCCCGGCAAGGCTAATCGTTTTGCCAGACCCCATAAACAACCCCGTACCAATGGCACCGCCAATGGCAATAAGCTGAATATGTCGGTTTGTGAGATTGCGCCGTAGCGACTGTTCAGCCGGAGCCTGATCATCGGCAACGACTTTTACCTGATCTACCATGTTTTTTTCTTCCTGTACCTGTCTGTGTTGTTCAGGCTCTACGGCCTTTAGTCAGTCTATGATACGACGAATCTGTATCGGGACTCATCGATATTAGGTAACAATACGCGGGATGAATACTAAGATTTAGATCTAATGTTAATTTTATGTTTAAAGTGAGTGTCATATCACGGTGATAACGCCAAACAGCTCACAAAAATACACGCTTACGGGGTCTTTGCAACACAAAATAGCGCCGTTTGGCAAACTGAAGGGTTTATTGCTGAATGCCTGCTCCCCTCTGGTTCGAGGGGAACAGAATGCGCTGCTTAGAGGATTTCCAGCAGTTCGACTTCAAACACCAGGGTGCTGAACGGAGGGATGGATGCGCCTGCGCCGCGCTCGCCATATGCCAGTTCCTGCGGGATAGTCAGTTCCCATTTAGAACCTACCGGCATCAGAGTCAGTGCTTCAATCCAGCCAGGGATCACGCCATTAACCGGGAATTCAGCGGGTTCACCACGAGCAACGGAGCTGTCAAACACGGTGCCGTCGATCAGTTTACCGGTGTAATGAACACGAACGCGGTCAGTACGTGCCGGAATTGCGCCTTCACCCTGGTTGATCACGCGGAATTGCAGGCCAGATTCGGTGCTGTTCACACCTTCTTTTTTGGCATTTTCTTCAAGATATTTCACACCTTCGGCAGCCATCGCCTGGAAACGCTGACGACGAACGGCATCGGCGCGTTCGTGGATTTCACGCAGCGCGCGATGCACCACATCAACCGGAACAGCCGGATGTTTGCCTTCCAGCGCATCTGCAATACCAGCCACCAGCGCCTCCGGCAGCAGCCCTTGCAGGCCAGATTCACTCAGTTGTTGGCCTACCTGTAAACCAATGCCGTAGCTTGCTTGCGCTTCGATGGTGTCAAAAGTTGGGGTGGTCATCGTATTTCCTTTCTTAGGGTATAAAAGTAGCGGGCAGCATATCAGCCACACTTCTTTGGGTAAAACTTTGTCGCAGGAATGATGACAAATCCCGGGGAAAAAGAAACAATAGCAATATCCCGTATGAATATAATAAAGGCGGGTTTACCACGGACATCATAGCGTTAGCTTATTCATAGGCTATGATTGAGGAACAAGACGCGGAGCAGGAGGAAACCATGCCCGGGCGCTTTGAACTAAAACCAACCCTGGAGAAAGTCTGGCACGCGCCGGACAATTTTCGCTTCATGGACCCGCTGCCGCCGATGCATCGTCGGGGGATCATTATTGCCGCCATTATATTGGTGGTCGGATTTCTGCTTCCATCTGATGATACGCCCAACGCGCCGGTGGTGACGCGTGAAGCGCAGTTAGATATTCAGTCGCAATCACAACCGCCGACAGAAGAACAGCTGCGGGCGCAATTAGTCACACCACAAAATGATCCTGATCAGGTGGCTCCGGTCGCTCCAGAACCTATACAGGAAGGCCAGCCAGATAGCGGAATTGATAATCAATGGCGCTCTTACCGTGTCGAACCCGGTAAAACGATGGCGCAGCTGTTCCGCGACCACGGACTGCCCGCTACCGATGTCTATGCAATGGCGCAGGTAGAAGGCGCGGGTAAGCCGCTGAGTAATTTGCAAAACGGGCAAATGGTGAAAATCCGCCAGAACGCCAGCGGCGTGGTGACGGGCTTAACCATTGATACGGGGAATAATCAACAGGTCCTGTTCACCCGCCAGCCGGATGGCAGTTTTATTCGTGCGCGGTAGATGAAGGGTCAACCAAAAGCCAGCTAAGGATTGTCTCTTTGATGACCTTACGTCTGGCTTCCAGTGCCTGGGGGGAAACCATACTGATATGATAAACTAGGCCAAGCGTATGCTGGTTGATCAAATAATATCCGCCAAGCGCAGCAATATTAATATTCACCTGCAATGGGTCGATATCTGGCTTAAAAATATTGTGTTTCTTCCCTTCATCCAATAAGGATTCCATTAACTGCAAGTGCGCATGGTTAATTTCTAAGAGACGCTGTGATTTTGCATAATGCACACCTTTACTTTGATTTTCACTATGCACAATTTTTAAAAACCAGGGATTAGCAATATAATAATCCCATGTAAAATCAATAATTTTCTCAATGGCTTTTTGTGGCGGAAGATCTGAGAAATCAAGGGCCTTTTCTTTTTGTCGAATATCGTTCCAGGTATATTCCAGTACTTCAATAAATAAATTTTCTTTATTACCAAAGTGATGATAAACCGTCTGTTTACTACACCCCGCAGCCTTAACAATATTATCGACCCTGGCCCCTTCATAACCATATTCGGCAAATTCATTAACCGCGCATAACAGCAGCTTTTCCTTCAGGCTCTGTACGTTGCTGGTATCAAGATACATAACGCTTCCCCACGACCTCTTCAAGATAACTATCTTAACCCGATTAATTAGAAGCTCCAGTAAAAAGGATAAAAACTTGTACTTTCATCAAGTTATCAAATGTCCTGTGATCACTATCGCATATCAACCAACCAGATGGTTGATATTTCTTGCGTCACGTCGCAAGCTAATTGTCACTTAGAAAACAATATTCAAAAAAAGAGAGCTATTGTATGAAATCCACTCGTCCTGTTGCCGTGATTACCGGAGCCGCTCGTGGTATTGGAAAGGGCTGTGCGCTGGAGCTTGCTCGTGGCGGATTTAACCTGCTGATTAACGATCTTCCCGATGCCGACAGCGTAGAAAAACTGCATATCACACAACAAGAATGTATAGCTGAAGGCGTGGAAGTGATTTGCTTCCCTGCCGATGTCGGCGATCTCTCCTTGCATGAAGAGATGCTCGACGCGGCGCAAAACCAGTGGGGGCGTCTGGACTGCCTGCTCAATAACGCGGGAATTTCAGTGAAAAAACGCGGTGACCTCCTCGACCTCGAACCAGACAGCTTCGATCAAAACATTGCCATTAACACCCGCGCGCCGTTCTTCCTTGCTCAGGCATTCAGTAAGCGTTTACTGGCACAGCCGAAACCGGAAGCGGAACTGCCGCACCGCTCGATTATTTTCGTCAGTTCCATCAACGCCATCATGCTGGCGATGAATCGCGGCGAATACACCATTGCCAAAACCGCCGTTTCTGCCGCTGCTCGTCTGTTTGCTGCTCGCCTTTGCAATGAACAAATTGGCGTTTATGAAGTGCGCCCTGGTCTCATCAAAACCGATATGACTATTCCGGCAACGGCTTATTACGACGAACTGATTGCCAAAGGTCTGGTGCCGTGGGGACGTTGGGGTTATCCGGCTGATATCGCTTCCACCGTCCGCGCGATGGCGGAAGGTAAACTGATTTACACCTGCGGTCAGGCGGTTGCCATCGACGGCGGCTTAAGTATGCCGCGCTTCTGAGGCTGAATAATGAGAGATCTGTTACAACGCCCGGATTTATTCAGTATCAATACCGCAACACTGGGCTATAAAACGCCGCTACCCGCCATTATTGATGCCTGCGCCGCACGCGGTATTGGCGCAATTGCCCCCTGGCGCAGGGAGTTGCAGGGTGAAGATCTCCAGCAAATCGCCCGCCAGCTTGCCGCCAGTAACATGAGCGTTTCCGGTTTGTGCCGTAGCACTTACTACACCGCGCCGACACTGGCGGAACGCAAACTGGCGATTGATGATAACCGCCGGGCGCTGGACGACGCAGCGGTGCTTAACGCCGCCTGTTATATGCAGGTGGTTGGCGGGTTACCGCAGGGAACAAAAGATTTGTACGAAGCGCGGGAACAAGTAAAACAAGGGATTCGCCAGTTGCTGCCACATTCGAAAGATGTCGGCGTGCCAATTGCGCTGGAGCCGCTGCACCCGATGACTGCTGCCGACCGCTCTTGCCTGTGCACGTTACGTCAGGCGCTGGACTGGTGTGATGAACTCGATCCCGATGGTGAGTTTGGCCTCGGCGTGGCGGTGGATGTTTATCACGTCTGGTGGGATCCGGATCTCGCCAGTCAGATCCTGCGTGCCGGAAACCGCATCCTCGCGTTTCATGTTTCCGACTGGTTAGTGCCGACCACCGATCTGGTCAATGACCGGGGAATGCCGGGAGATGGCGTCATCAATATTCCGTCAATTCGTCGGCTGGTTGAAAACGCCGGATTTAATGGCGCTATTGAACTGGAAATATTCTCGCCGTACTGGTGGCAGAAAGATATTAACAGCACGCTGGATATTAGCGTCGATCGCATCGCGCATTATTGTTAAGGAATGATCATGAGTGACCAACCCGTTCTGTTCAGCAGAGCGGCAGCTTCCTGCCGCCTGACATTGAACCGTGAAGATAAATGTCATGCTATTAACGAAGAGATGATTGAATCTCTCGACCATTATTTAAATGAAATTGAAAACGACACCACATTACGATTAGTCGAATTAACGGCAACCGGCGATAAATTCTTTTGTGCGGGCGGCGATATTAAATCGTGGTCGGCCTATTCGCCATTAGATATGGGCAGAAAATGGATTAAACGCGGTAATGACGTTTTTAATCGCCTGCGCAACTTACCCCAATTAACCGTTGCGAATCTCAACGGTCATACCATCGGCGGTGGTATTGAACTTGCCTTGTGCTGCGATATTCGTATTGCTCGCCCCGGCGCGAAATTCTCTAACCCGGAAGTGATGCTCGGCATGGTGCCTGGCTGGATGGGCATTGAACGTGTGCTTAATCAGGTTGGTCCGGTGGTCGGTCGCCAGATGCTGATGCTGGGTAAACGCCTGACGGCGCAGGAAGCTCAGGCGGCAAATTTAATTGATGAAGTGGTAGAAAAAGAACAGGTGGAAAGCTGGATGGCGAACCAGTTAGCGCAGCTGGAAAAATGTGGTCCGGTGGCGCTTGCACATATTAAGCAACTGATTCTGGCACTGGAAAATAAACATGCCGATTACCCGCACCAGCTACTGGCCGGATTAATGTCCGCCACTCAGGATTGCCAGCAGGCGACGCGCGCCTTTGCCGAAAAAAGTAGCGTGAGCTTCAATAATCAATAAGGAAATTGTATGCGTAAGATAACAACCGCCGAGGCACTGGCGGCGCAAATTCAGGACGGTGCGACTATTGCTATTAGCGGTAACGGCGGCGGTATGGTGGAAGCCGACCATATTCTGGCTGCTATTGAAGCGCGTTTCCTGCAAACCGGACACCCTCGCGACCTGACGCTAATCCACTCGCTGGGTATTGGCGATCGCGACTGCAAAGGCACTAATCGTTTTGCGCACGCAGAGATGCTCAAACGCATTATTGCCGGGCACTTTACCTGGTCGCCCAAAATGCAGGCGCTGGTAAAAAATAACACGATTGAAGCCTACTGCTTTCCTGGTGGCGTGATTCAGGCACTGCTACGGGAGATCGGCGCCGGACGTCCGGGGCTTTTTACCCACGTTGGGCTGGGATCGTTTGTTGATCCACGCAATGGCGGCGGTAAGTCGAATGAATGCACTACCGACGAGCTGGTAGAACTGATTGAAATCGACGGTGAAACCAAACTTCGTTATCGCCCTTTCAAAGTGGATTACGCGATTTTGCGTGGCACTTATGCCGATCCTCGAGGCAACGTCAGCCTTGAAGAAGAAGCGATTGATATGGATAGCTATTCCATGGCGCTGGCAGCACACAACAGCGGCGGCAAAGTGTTCGTACAGGTACGCGATGTGCTGGAAGCTGGCGCGATTGAACCACGCCGGGTTAAATTACCGGGCATTCTGGTTGATGGCATCGTTGAACACCGCGAACAGCCACAAACCTATCTTGGCGGTTACGACCTGACCATCAGCGGCCAACATCGCCGTCTGAGTTCTAACGACGCTATTGAACTGGTTAGTCATCCGGTACGTCGCCTGATTGCCCGTCGGGCAGCACGCGAACTGGTAGCTGGCGCTTCAACCAACTTTGGCTTTGGTATTCCCGGCGGCATTCCAGGAGTAGCGCTGCGCGAAGGCGTTCCTTACCAAAGTTTATGGCTGAGCGTCGAGCAAGGCGTACATAACGGCATGATGCTGGATGATGCGTTTTTCGGCTGCGCCCGCAACGCCGATGCCATTATTCCATCACTCGATCAATTTGAGTTCTACAGTGGCGGAGGGATCGATATCACCTTCCTCGGCATGGGAGAGATGGATCAGTACGGTAACGTCAACGTCTCCCATCTCAATGGCAATCTGATTGGCCCCGGCGGATTTCTCGAAATTGCGCAAAATGCCCGTAAAGTGGTGTTCTGCGGCACGTTCGACGCTAAAGGCAGCAAGATCGATATAACACCAGATGGCTTGCATATCGCCCAGTCAGGTCAAATCCCTAAACTGGTTACCAAGGTGGAAAAAATCACTTTTAGCGCCGCCTACGCACAGCAAAGTGGTCAGGAAGTGTTGTATATCACTGAACGCGCAGTATTCCAGTTAACGGCAGAAGGCGTTGAATTAATTGAAATCGCGCCGGGTGTGGAGATTGAGCGCGACATTCTGCCGTATATGGCTTTCCGTCCAATTATCAAGCACCCACGCCTGATGGAAAGTAGCCTGTTTACGCCGATGGAGGATGCATGAGTCAGCTTGATGACACCATCCTTGATGCGCTGACGCACGTTACTTTCCCAAAGGGTTTTGCACAGGCAGAGCCCGCATGGGTTGTCACGGTAGACGGTGTTGATTACCCACTCTGGCAAACAGATGCCCTGGTAGTCGGCAGTGGTGCAGCCGGGCTGCGTGCAGCTGTGGAACTTAAACGCCGCCAGCAAAATGTGCTGATCGCCACCGCCGGGTTATATATGGGGACGTCGGCATGTTCTGGTTCCGATAAACAGACACTGTTTACCGCCGCTACCGCGGGCAACGGCGACAACTTCACCAAACTGGCAGAGGCACTGGCGAGCGGTGGGGCGATGGATCACGACACCGCTTATGTCGAAGCGGTAGGTTCTCTGCACACTCTTGGCGGGTTGCAATATCTTGGTCTGGAATTACCGGAAGATCGCTATGGCGCGATTCTTCGTTATCAAACCGACCATGACGAAGCCGGGCGTGCAACCTCGTGTGGGCCGCGTACCTCAAGGTTAATGGTGAAAGTGCTGTTGGAAGAAGTACAGCGCCTCGCCATTCCAGTGTTGACCAGTGCAACAGTGATTAAACTGCTGCATCAGCGTGACGAAAACGGCGAAGACCGTGTTGCGGGGGCAATCCTCGCGACCGGTCATCGCGCCCATAACCCTTGGGGGCTGGCAATTGTGACTGCGCCCAATGTGGTACTGGCAACAGGAGGGCCTGGCGAGCTTTATCGCGACAGTGTGTACCCACACAAATGTTTTGGCTCGCTGGGGCTGGCGCTGGAGGAAGGCCTGACGCTAACCAATCTGACCGAAAGCCAGTTTGGTATAGGCACGCCGCGTAGCACGTTTCCGTGGAATTTATCCGGCACCTATGTACAGGTGATCCCGTATATCTATTCCGTGGATGCTGAGGGTAACGAGTATAACTTCCTCGCGGATTACTATCGCACCACCCAGGAGCTGGCTTCAAACATTTTCCGTAAAGGCTATCAGTGGCCGTTCCACGCCACTCGGGTGATGGATTTTGGCTCCAGCTTGTTAGATATGGCAGTAGCGCAAGAGCAGCAATCAGGGCGTCAGGTATTTATGGATTTCAATCGCAATCCTGAAGCGGTGCCGGGTGACCTGCCGTTCTCATTAGATCGACTGGACGACGACGTTCGCGCGTATCTGGAAAATAACGACGCTCTGGCACCATCGCCCATCGAACGGCTGCAACGAATGAATCCGCTGTCTATCTCGCTGTATAAGATGCACGGTTACGATCTCACCACACAGCCATTGCAGTTTGCCATGAATAATCAGCATATGAATGGCGGCATTGAAGTGGATATCTGGGGACAAACCTCCCTGCCCGGCTGTTTCGCCGTGGGGGAAGTTGCTGGCACACACGGCGTCACTCGCCCTGGTGGTGCGGCATTGAATGCCGGGCAGGTTTTTGCTGTTCGTCTGGCACGTTTTATTGGTTGCACGCAAAAACGTAATATTGATGGAGATATAGCACAGCTGGTAGCTCCGGCACTGGCTTCTATAAGAGAGATCATTACTCAGGCGCACGATAACGGGACCGGGATGCCGTTGTCGGTTGTGAGAGAAAAAATTCAGGCACGAATGTCTGACTATGCGGGATTTATTTGCCATGCCGATAAAGTCCGACGTGCCACTCGTGATGCCCTGCTATTGAACGAATTTGTCCAACGGCATGGATTGGCTATCAAACATGTGGGTGAAGTTGCCGAGCTGTTTATGTGGCGGCATATGGCACTGACTTCTGCCGCCGTATTAACGCAATTAACGCATTATATTGACGCAGGTGGTGGTAGCCGGGGAGCACGTATTATTCTCGACAGGGATGGAAATTCTATTCCGCAAACACGAAATGGTTTTTGTGATGCCTGGCGCTTTCGTTCAGAGCGTACTGAGGATAAAAAAGATAAACTACTTATTCATTATTGCAACGGTATCTTTCACGTCAGAGAAACACCTGTTCGTGAGTTTCCTATTATCCGAGGTATTTGGTTTGAAAAAAACTGGCCTGGTTTTCTTAATGGGACAATTTACCAGCCACAGGATGAATGATATTGCAAAGGTTAATCACTATGCGAAATATAATTAGATCTATTAATGCTCTACTTGCAGCATTGAACATTACCATTTTGGCGATCATCGTGGCATGTGTGACGTGGCAGGTGGCTGCACGATTTATATTTACTAGTCCCAGTATTTTTACAGATGAACTCAGCCGTTTGCTCTTTATTTGTCTTGGACTTTTTGGTGGGGCATACACCGCAGGGCAAAACCGGCATCTGGCGATTGACCTGCTACCTATGATGCTGAAAGGAAAAGCCCGACGTCATTTATTTTTGTGTATTCAGATTATCGTTATTATCTTCGCTACCATCATTATGGTATATGGTGGTGGTCTATTAACGATGGATACATTCGATTCAGGTCAGACCTCGCCCGCTTTAGGCTGGCAGATGGGATATATCTATATGAGCATCCCGATTAGTGGTGTACTTATTATTATATACACCATAGATATAGTTTTAACCGAACTTAAACAACCACTCTAAAGATAACAAACAACAACCAACCATAGTAGGAATGGAGAAATTATGGATTACTGGTTACCGATTATTGTGTTATTTGGTGCCTTCTTTTTTATGTTGGCATTAGGTGTACCTATTGTTTATGCCATTGGTTTATCGACACTGGCATCAATTTCCACACAACTCGATTTCAACTCAGCATTGAGTGTGGTTTCCCAAAAGTTAGCCTCCGGGTTAGATAGTTTTACGTTGTTGGCAATCCCATTTTTTATCTTGTCTGGCAACATTATGAATCATGGAGGAATAGCGCGACGATTAATCAACTTTGCCCGTATTCTCGGCGGTCGTCTGCCAGGCTCACTTGCCCACTGTAATATTCTCGCCAATATGCTGTTCGGGGCAATTTCTGGTTCAGCCGTGGCTTCGGCGGCTGCGATGGGCGGCGTCATGCATCCGCAACAGGTTAAAGAGGGCTACGACCCGGCATTCAGTACTGCGGTTAACGTTGCCTCTGCCCCGACGGGTTTGCTTATTCCACCAAGTAATACGTTAATCGTCTATTCACTGGTCAGTGGTGGTACTTCTATTGCCGCACTGTTCCTGGCGGGTTATGTTCCGGGAATTTTGCTGGGTCTGGCACTGATGGTAATAGCCGGTATTATCGCGGTACGTCGCGGTTATCCAAAGCCAGAACGCCCGACTTTACGCCAGGCTGGCGTTGCGATATGGATGGCTATCCCCAGTATTTTCCTGATTATTTTAATTATGGGGGGTGTATTAAGTGGTATTTTTACCCCGACAGAGGCCTCCGCAATTGCAGTAATTTATACCCTTTTCCTTGCACTGGTTCTTTATCGTGAAATCTCAGTTAAAGATTTACCTAAAATATTTCTGGAATCCGTTATTACCACTGCAATTGTCTTGTTATTAATTGGTTCTTCGATGGGAATGTCATGGGCAATGTCAAACGCTGACGTTCCCTTCCTGATTCTCGATTTGCTTAACACTATTTCTGACAACCCAATAATAATCCTGCTTATTATCAATATTATCCTGTTGATTATCGGCACTTTTATGGATATGACACCGGCGGTACTGATTTTTACGCCGATATTTTTACCGGTTGTCACCGAACTGGGCATGGACCCGATCCACTTTGGTATTGTCATGGTACTGAACATGTGTATCGGTATTTGTACTCCGCCTGTAGGCAGTGTGTTATTTGTCGGTTGTAGTGTATCTAAATTACCGATTAATAAAATTATCAAACCTATGCTGCCATTCTATGCCGTGATGGTATTGGTGCTGGCAATGGTGACCTATATTCCGCAAATCAGTATGGCATTGCCAAGAGCACTGGGTTACTGATGCGCATTCACTGGCGGCACCTGCCGCCATATTTATTAGAAAAGGAACATCTATGAAAATAAAAGTATCCGCTGGCATTATCGGTGCTGTTCTTATGTTATCCGCAAGCCAGTCCTGGGCAGTGACATTAAAACTGAGTCATAATCAGGATAAGTCTCATCCTGTTCATAAAGCGATGGAGTTCTTTGCGAAAAAGAGCAAAGAGTACTCTAACGGTGATATTACTATTCGTATTTATCCAAATGGAACATTGGGTACTCAACGAGAAACAATGGAGCTGATTCGTTCTGGCGCTATTCCACTGGTAAAAACCAATGCGGCAGAAATGGAAGCATTTGAAAATTCCTATAAATTATTTAGCCTGCCTTATTTGTTCCGCGATCGTGATCATTATTATCAGGTCATGCAGGGCGATATCGGGAGAAAAATCCTCGACTCAACGAAAAGCAAAGGTTATTTCGGGCTGACTTTTTATGATGGAGGCGCCCGCAGTTTCTATGGCAATAAACCAGTACTGAAACCAGACGATCTGAAAGGCATGAAAGTCCGTGTCCAGCCAAGCCCTGGCGCAGTTGAAATGATCAAAGTCATGGGCGGTAACCCGACGCCACTGGATTACGGCGAGTTGTATACAGCCTTACAGCAGGGTGTGGTCGATATGGCAGAAAACAGCGTGATGGCGCTGACCACCATGCGTCACGGTGAAGTGGCAAAATCCTTCAGCCTTGACGAACACACTATGGTTCCCGATGTGGTTCTGATGAGCAATGCTGCGTTTGATAAACTTAGCCCGGAAAATCAGGCAGTTATATTAAAAGCAGCTAAAGAATCAATGAGCTACATGAAAGACTTGTGGAGCGAGGAAGAGAAACAAGAATTTGCAAAACTGGATAAAATGGGCGTGAAAGTCTACCAGGTAGATAAAGCTCCGTTTATCGAGAAAGTACAGCCAATGTACGCAAACTTCGCTAAGGATAACCCAGCCCTTGCCCCAATGCTGGCTGATATTCAGGCGGCTAAGTAATTATCTTCGTAGGGCTGCTTATTGTGGCCCTTATCGATATCTGCAAGTGCTCGCTACAAAAGCAAAACGCCGACCAATGGTCGGCGTTTTTTTACGTCTCGTTGAATAACGAATTATTCAGCTACTACGTTTACGATCACTTTCGCGAATACTTCGCTGTGAACCTGGAAGCTCACTTCGTGTTCGCCAGTGGTACGCAGAACGCCGTTCGGCAGACGAACTTCGCTCTTAGCCACTTCAACGCCAGCTGCAGTTACAGCGTCAGCGATGTCGCGAGTACCGATGGAACCGAACAGTTTACCTTCGTCGCCAGCTTTAGACGCGATGGTAACAGTTTCCAGTGCATTGATTTTCTCAGCGCGAGCATTAGCAGCTGCCAGAACTTCAGCCAGTTTAGCTTCCAGTTCAGCGCGACGTGCTTCGAAGAATTCAATGTTTTTCTTGGTAGCTGGAACAGCTTTACCCTGCGGTACCAGGAAGTTACGAGCATAGCCCGCTTTAACGTTTACCTGATCACCCAGGCTACCCAGGTTTGCTACTTTATCAAGCAGAATAACTTGCATTACCTTATCCTCTCAAAGTCGTATTAATGGACCGTGACCGATTACTGATGGCGATCAGTGTACGGCAGCAGGGACAGGTAGCGAGCGCGTTTGATAGCGCGAGCCAGCTGACGCTGGTATTTTGCACGGGTACCGGTGATACGGCTTGGGACAATCTTACCGCTTTCGGTGATGTAGTTTTTCAGCGTAGCGATATCTTTATAGTCGATCTCTTGAACGCCTTCCGCGGTGAAACGGCAGAACTTGCGACGACGGAAATAACGTGCCATATGGCTAGTCTCCAGAATCTATCAATTCAATCTGCTCGGCATGCAAAACCATTTTGCTCAGTCCGTTCTTTGCCTTGTGGCATGAAATGAACCCCTGAACGGTTATGCGACTGCCGACCGTTATACTGTGAGTAATGACCTGGTTTTCGTGTCCGCTAACAATAACGGGCATTTGACACCATGCCTGCCGGTGAAAACCGGCTTCCTCCTGCACAGAACGATGCTCAAGCACGAACTGGCAGTGAGGAATTCCTGATGGACTGACCTTTCGAAGGGGAGTCCTGCACACGGTGCCGGACAACACCAGACGGTTGGTCATCAGAAATTACTCTTCAGAATCCCCAGCTTCAGCATCATCAGCGGTTTCGTTTGCGAAATCATCGCGACGCTCACGGCGCTCGTCTTTCGCTTTAACCATCGGAGATGCTTCGGTAACAGCGTGCTTGGTACGCATAACCATGCTGCGGATAACGGCATCGTTGAAGCGGAAGGTAGTTTCCAGCTCATCGATCACTTCCTGCGGAGCTTCAACGTTCATCAGAACGTAGTGTGCTTTGTGCAGTTTGTTGATCGGGTAAGCCAGCTGACGGCGGCCCCAGTCTTCCAGACGGTGGATCTTGCCTTCTGCACCAGTGATGGCAGCAGTGTAGCGCTCGATCATGCCCGGAACCTGTTCGCTCTGGTCAGGATGGACCATAAAAACGATTTCGTAATGACGCATCGAATTGCTCCTTACGGATTATTCAGCCTCCTGTCTGGGTCAGCCGAATCCCGGGGAGGCAAGGAACGTGTTAAAGGTCGGCTGAAAAATGACGCGTTATAGTACTGACATACCTTGCTAAACTCAAGGGCAGAGCAGAAATAAATCTCCCCTTTCGCAAATAACCACTAAGCCGCTGATTTGAAGTTCATCACACTTCATCATGCTGTTTTTTTGAACAACTGCATCAGAAATGGTCGCCATCAACTTTTTCATCCGTGATTAAAATTAAATCAGACCATCACCACATGAGGAGAGCACACAAAAACAGCCGTCGAGGAGGTATCTATGTTCAGCCGTGTTTTAGCCCTTCTGGCTGTGCTTTTGCTAAGTGCAAATACATGGGCAGCCATTGAAATTAATAACCACCAGGCCAGAAATATGGACGATGTGCAAAGCTTAGGCGTGATTTATATCAATCATAATTTCGCCACTGAAAGCGAAGCGCGTCAGGCATTAAATGAAGAGACAGATGCGCAGGGCGCAACGTACTACCACGTGATTCTGATGCGGGAACCGGGGAGTAACGGCAATATGCACGCCAGCGCGGATATTTATCGCTAGCACCAGGTATAACCAAAGAAACATTGCCATAGTTTGCTTTGCCCCCTTCTCAGGGGGCTTTTTTTGAAAAACGGCTGCGGAATTAGACCAGTTATCTCCCGAGGAAGGAAATTTCCGCAGCGCGTGTTCTACTTCTGCCCGTAATAAGCGTTAGGACCGTGTTTACGCATGAAGTGTTTATTCATCAGGAAGCTGTCGATGTGATTGAGTTGTGGATTAATACTGCGCGCAATCCACGCCATTTTCGCCACTTCTTCCATCACTACCGCGTTATGCACCGCGTCGTGGGCATCTTTCCCCCAGGCGAACGGTCCGTGCTGATACACCACAATTCCCGGCGTATGCAGCGGCTCGGCGTTGCCCAGCGTTTCGATAATCACTTTGCCAGTGTTCAGTTCGTACTCACCCTGCACCTCTTCTTCGCTTAATCCGCGCGTGCACGGGATATCACCAAAGAAGTAGTCAGCGTGCGTGGTGCCTAACGCCGGGATCGCCAGCCCCGCCTGCGCCCATGCGGTGGCATGAGTGGAGTGGGTATGGACAATGCCGCCAAGCGACGGGTAACGACGGTAGAGTTCGAGATGCGTCGCGGTGTCGGAAGATGGGCGATACTCCCCTTCCACCACCTTGCCGCTCATATCAACCACCACCATATCGGCCGCTTTCATGGTTTCGTAGGCAACGCCGCTGGGCTTGATCACCACCAGCCCGCGTTCGCGGTCGATAGCGCTGACGTTGCCCCAGGTAAAGGTCACCAGCCCGTAGCGCGGCAGCTCCATGTTGGCTTCAAATACCTGCTGTTTTAGCTTTTGCATTATGCCGCCTCCACCATGCCCGCTTTCGCCATGCGCGCTTTCACCCAATCACGCGCTTTCGCCACTTCTGCCGCCGGGTCTTCCGCCGTTTCGCTCCACATCTCAATCAGGTACGGCCCGCAATAGCCACTCTGTTTGAGCGTTTCGAAACAACGTTCGAAATCCACCACGCCTTCGCCAAACGGCACGTTTTTGAAAACGCCCGGTTTGGTGTCTTTCACATGTACCGCGACGATATGCCCGATTCCGGCCTGCAACTCCATCTGCACGTCGTTGTCCCACGCCGAGAGGTTGCCGATATCCGGGTAGAGCTGGAACCACGGGTTGTTGAGATAGTGCGCGTAGCCCAGCGCCTTGCTGATGGAGTTCATCAATGGGTAATCCATGATCTCCATCGCCAGCGTCACCTGCGCGCGGCTTGCCATCTCAACGCTCTCTTTCAGGCCGTCACGGAAACGACGACGCGTTTCGTTATTGGCTTCCTGATAGTAAACGTCATAGCCCGCCAGTTGGATCACGCGAATACCGACATCCTGGGCGAACTGGATAGCTTTACGCATAATCTCCAGCCCCTGCGCCCGCACCGCGTCATCTTCACTGCCCAGCGGGAAACGACGATGAGCAGAAAGGCACATGGACGGCACGCGCACGCCGGTTTCAACAATCGCGTTCACCAGCGCCAGACGCTGCTCGCGGCTCCAGTCGAGGCGCGACAGGCGCTCGTCCGTTTCATCTACCGACATCTCGACAAAATCGAAGCCCAACGTTTTTGCCAGTTGCAGGCGTTCCAGCCAGCACTCCCCGGCGGGGAGCGCTTTTTCATAGATGCCAAGCGGGATTTGTTTGGACAACATATCCGCTCCTTAGCCCCACAGTTCGGCGATGGAACGTTTGAACTGACGTGCAGCTTCAACCGGAGAAGCGGCATCACGGATGCTGCGACCAGCGATAAACACATGAATCGGAATACCTTTGAACAGCGGCAGATCTTCCAGCGCCAGGCCACCGGTGACGGTGACTTTGAAGCCCATATCGGAAAGACGTTTGATCGCGGTAATGTCCGCTTCGCCCCACGCTACGCCTGCGGCCTGCGCGTCACGGCTGCGGTGATAAACCACCTGCTGAATGCCTGCGTCACGCCACTGCTGCGCCTGTTCCCAGGTCCAGTAGCCGGTCAGTTCGATCTGCACGTCGCCGTTAAACTCTTTTGCTACGTCCAGCGCGCCTTTGGCGGTGTTGATATCCGCACAGCAAATTACCGTCACCCAGTCAGCGTTGGCTTCGAAGCACATACGAGAGAGGATTTTGCCCGCATCGGCAATTTTGGCGTCTGCCAGTACGATTTTGTGCGGGTAAAGCGCTTTCAGATCGCGAACCGCACGCACGCCTTCGCCCACGCACAGAATGGTACCCACTTCGATAATGTCGACTTCTTCGGCAATCAGGCGAGTGGTTTCGTAGGCGCTATCCATAGTCTGGTTGTCCAGCGCGACTTGTAACATCGGTAATGACATCTTCAATTCCTTCTTAAGCTGCCGCGTTGGTGCGGTCAATGAGATCCAGTACTTCCTGCTCGGTACGGCAGGCACGTAAACGGTCGAAATTTTCTTCATCTTCAAACAGGTTGACGATCTGCATGATGCCCACTTCCTGGTGCGTGTTGGCATCGACCGCCGCCATGGTGATGAGGATATCCACCGGGTCGTTATCTTCGTGGTTGAACTCCAGAGGCTTTTTCAGCGTCACCAGCGCAAAACCGGTTTTCTTAACGCCCTCTTCCGGGCGACCGTGCGGCATTGCCAGGCCTGGTGCGAGCACAAAGTACGGACCGTGCTGTTCAACCGCATCCAGAATCGCCTGGTAGTAACGCGGCTCGACAACATCCGCCGCCACCAGCAGGTCAACGCCGATTTTTACTGCGTCCTGCCATGTCTCAGCTTCAGCCTGCAGGCGGATGGATTTATTCTCCGCCAGCGAATCACGTAATTTCATGGCGCGTCCTTACTTCACATCCTGCGGGAAATGCTCTTTGATCACTTCCAGCAGTTTCGGGCCAAAGTCGGCAGGAGAGAGCATGTTGCGCACACCAACCACGTATTTGTTGCCGGTCACGGTGATTTCGCCCGCAATGTGCGTAGAAGCGATGATGATATCCGCGCCGCTCAACTCGCTTTTGTATTCGCCAACCGCGCAGCTGTTTACCGTGTGGTCAATGTTTGATTGGGTTAAAAACTGGTCCACTTTCATCTTCATGATCATGGAACTGCCTTGTCCGTTGCCACACACAGCCAGAATACGTACGGTCATAATCAAAACTCCTTATTAAGCAGACTGTTCTGCCAGTTGTTTTTCTGCATCTTCTTCTGCGCGCAGTGCGCGGCCAGCGAAGAACATATAAGCCAGTGCAATTACAATGATGACGGCCATAAAGGCGATACCGATGGAGAAGAAGCCCTGCATCATCGGCGGTGCCAGAATCGACCAGTCCGCCATACCCATCCAGGCACTCATACCGGTAAGTTTCACCGCCCAGACGCAACCAAAGATTTCGATCATCCCCATCACCAGACAAATCTTCAGCGCCGCACGCCAGCCGCCGAAGTGGTTAGCGAACACGCCGATGGTGGCGTTGGAGAAGAACATCGGGATAAAGCCAGGAATAATCAGGATCGAGGAACCGCAGGCGACCAGGATGCCAACCGCAATCAGCTGACCGATAGTGCCCCACATAAAGCCCCAGACCACGGCGTTCGGCGCGAAGCTATAAATAGCCGCACAGTCAATCGCCAGAACCGCACCTGGGATCAGGCGCTGGGAAATGCCGTTAAATGCTTCAGAGAGTTCCGCCACAAACATGCGCACGCCCTGAGTGATGATGAAGATCGCCACCGCAAAGGAGAAACCAGTTTGCAGGATGTACACCGTCCAGTTCACTTTGCCTGCCATCGCCTGCACGGTGTCGATACCGAAGGAGAGCAGAATGGCACCAAAGAAGATGGTCATGACAATCGCCGTGGAGACGATGTTGTCGTGGAAAATATTCAGCCAGCCTGGCAGTTTGAGGTCTTCAACGCTTTCCTCTTTTTTGCCGAGGAACGGCGCAACTTTATAGGCAATCCATGATGCAAACTGCTGCTGGTGACCGATGGAGAAACCGCAGCCGTCCGTCACTTCCTGAGTCGGCTTGTACATCATGTTGGAGGTAATGCCCCAGTAGAGCGAAACCAGAATCGCCGTGCAGATAATGGTTGTCCACATGGAGTAGCCGAAAATAAACAACGTAACGGCAATCAGCCCCGCCTGCTGGAACATGATATGACCAGTCAGCATGATGGTACGAATACCGGTAATGCGACGCAGCAGCACGTAACAGATGTTCAGCGCCAGCGCTAACAACACCGCGTAACCTACCCAGCTATAGGCATCGCCCATGCGGTCGATGGTTGCCATCATCGACGCGTAAGTATCGGAAATTGCGCCGTTAATGCCGTAGACTTCGGACATTTTCGCCACCACCGGTTTGAAGGTGCTGGTGAGGATGCCGGACCCTGCCTGCAACAACATGAAACCAATTATGGTTTTAATCGTGCCTTTAATAATAACGCTGACACTTTTGCGCAGTAGGATGTAGCCCAGACAGGTCACAATACCCAGCAACAACGGGGCATTGGTCATGACCTGGTTAAAAAACACGGTAAAGATGTTGTAGAGGATCTCCATAACGATCTCCTGAAGAAGAGGTAACCGGGTATTCCGCACACCCGGAATGTTGTGCACTCACTCTAATTTTCAAAAGTAATCACAACAAGATTATTTATGATTAAATGTGACGCGACCCGCAAATAATTCCACACGGATAGAGTGGGATTCACACAACGAAACAATTATTTATTTAAATTCATTTAGTTAATTTAACTACACATTCCATTAAATCTTTCCACACTCAAAATCAACAACAACTTCCCTGGCAAAAAGTCAAAAAATGGTCATTGCCTTCCTGAAAAAATAGTGTCAGGATTAATCAAAACCAATCACATATTGATTCGAATTGAACTATCATGAAGGTAAATGGCGATGAGTAAAGTGAAAAGTATCACCCGTGAATCCTGGATCCTGAGCACTTTCCCGGAGTGGGGTAGCTGGTTGAATGAAGAAATTGAACAAGAACAGGTCGCTCCTGGCACATTTGCGATGTGGTGGCTTGGCTGCACCGGGATCTGGTTAAAATCGGAAGGTGGCACCAACGTTTGCGTTGATTTCTGGTGCGGCACTGGCAAACAAAGTCACGGTAACCCGTTAATGAAACAGGGTCACCAAATGCAGCGCATGGCTGGCGTGAAAAAACTGCAGCCAAACCTGCGCACCACCCCGTTTGTTCTTGATCCGTTTGCGATTCGCCAGGTCGACGCGGTACTGGCGACTCACGATCACAACGATCATATCGACGTCAACGTCGCTGCTGCTGTGATGCAGAACTGTGCTGATGACGTACCGTTCATTGGACCGAAAACCTGTGTGGATTTGTGGATTGGCTGGGGCGTACCGAAAGAGCGTTGCATCGTGGTCAAACCGGGCGATGTTGTAAAAGTGAAAGACATTGAAATTCATGCGCTTGACGCTTTCGACCGTACTGCACTGATCACCCTGCCTGCCGATCAAAAAGCGGCTGGCGTACTGCCGGACGGCATGGACGATCGCGCGGTGAACTATCTGTTCAAAACGCCTGGCGGCTCCCTGTATCACAGCGGCGACTCCCACTACTCTAACTATTATGCGAAGCACGGTAACGAACATCAGATCGACGTGGCTTTAGGTTCATACGGCGAAAACCCGCGCGGTATCACCGACAAAATGACCAGCGCCGATATGCTGCGTATGGGTGAAGCCCTGAATGCGAAAGTGGTTATCCCGTTCCACCACGATATCTGGTCAAACTTCCAGGCCGATCCGCAAGAGATCCGCGTGCTGTGGGAGATGAAAAAAGATCGCCTGAAGTATGGCTTCAAGCCGTTTATCTGGCAGGTTGGCGGCAAATTTACCTGGCCGTTGGATAAAGACAACTTCGAGTACCACTATCCGCGTGGTTTCGATGATTGCTTCACTATTGAACCGGATCTGCCGTTCAAGTCATTCCTGTAATCTGTCGTTTATACCGGATAGCGTGGAGTAGTTCGCGCTATCCGGCGTAGTATTTCCTGGCTATTTCAAATATCATCTAAAAAAATCAAATTTTATCGGAATAGCTCATGACTGAAGCACAAAGACATCAAATCCTCCTGGAAATGCTCGCACAATTGGGCTTTGTGACCGTTGAGAAAGTCGTTGAGCGTCTGGGAATTTCGCCTGCCACTGCGCGACGCGATATCAATAAACTTGACGAAAGCGGCAAACTGAAAAAAGTGCGCAATGGCGCAGAAGCTATTACCCAACAGCGCCCGCGCTGGACGCCGATGAATCTGCATCAGGCGCAGAATCACGATGAAAAAGTACGTATCGCTAAAGCGGCCTCGCAGCTGGTTAATCCGGGCGAAAGCGTAGTCATCAACTGCGGCTCCACCGCGTTTCTGCTTGGGCGGGAAATGTGTGGCAAGCCAGTGCAAATCATCACTAATTATCTACCGCTGGCAAATTACCTGATCGATCAAGAACATGACAGCGTGATCATTATGGGCGGACAGTACAACAAAAGTCAGTCCATCACTTTAAGCCCGCAGGGCAGCGAAAACAGTCTCTATGCCGGGCACTGGATGTTTACCAGCGGCAAAGGACTGACAGCAGAAGGGTTGTATAAAACCGATATGCTGACGGCAATGGCAGAGCAGAAGATGCTGAGCGTGGTAGGGAAACTGGTGGTACTGGTTGATAGCAGTAAGATTGGCGAACGCGCGGGAATGCTTTTTAGCCGTGCCGATCAAATTGATATGCTGATCACCGGCAAAAATGCTAACCCGGAAATCCTGCAACAACTGGAAGCGCAAGGGGTCAGCATTCTGCGTGTTTAAAGATGCTGGCGGAAAAATGTCACTGCAGCATCTAACGCCTCAGGCGTAATGCGGTGACGCACGCCTGGCTGCCATGAACAGGTTAGCAGTTTATCCCGTCCCGTCTCGCTTAAGGCCTGCTGCAAACGTAGTGATTCGTCGGCAGGCACAACGTCATCGTCGAGGCCATGCCACAGCAGTAGAGGTCTGTCACTAAGTTGTTCCAGGTGGTTTGTCGCTTCCCACTCTGCCAGCGGCGCGACAATGTTATTGAATTCATTCTGCTGTGCTGTCGTTTCAGGTATCAGCGGTGGAAACAGTGAACGGGCGAGTGATGTAAAATAGCCCGATCCCATCATGCTGGCGGTACATCTCACCGTGGGGTGGCGAGCGGTAATCCCCAGTGCCGTCATCGCGCCCATCGACGCACCACCGACTGCCAGACGGTCATCAAGCAGCCACTTTTCTTCGGCTATTGCCGCACGTAAAGTAGTGAATTCCTGCATACTTTGTAGCAAGATTTGCCAGAATTGATTTAACCGCCGCGCTGCGTCGCCACTAAAACGACTACCGTGATCGGGCGCATCCGGCATGATCACCCGCAAACCAGCCTGCGCCAGCGCAACGGCAAAATAGCTATACACCAGACTGGACGAAGTAAAGCCGTGATAAAAAATCGCGCACGGTAACGGGGTATCTTTTTGTCCGACAGGATAAGCATGAAGAACGGGAATATCTGCCAGCTCGCGTGATTCTATTTCAATCATCTGTCTCTCCTTTTTGTCTGGTATGACATGAAGAAATCCTTAGCACAAGTTTCTGCTGGCGGTATTAGTTCATAATGTTGAGATGTGGGTTACGCTTTCGTCACGTTTTCATTCGAAAATCGCGTACCAGGTAACAATTCGGGAACATTCCCCCAAAGTTAAATTAATAAGGCACTACACTATGGTTAGCAGGAAACGTAATAGCGTTATTTACCGGTTTGCCAGTTTATTATTGGTGTTGATGTTAAGTGCCTGTAGCGCACTGCAAGGTACGCCACAGCCAGCACCGCCAGTAACGGACCATCCGCAAGAGATTCGCCGCGACCAGACGCAAGGGTTACAGCGAATAGGTAGCGTAAGCACGATGGTTCGGGGTTCTCCGGATGACGCATTAGCAGAAATCAGAGCGAAAGCTGTCGCTGCAAAAGCTGATTATTACGTTGTCGTCATGGTGGACGAAACCATCGTGACAGGACAGTGGTATTCACAAGCCATTTTGTACCGTAAATAAATCAGACAACTTACATAGTCAGCTTTACATTGCTTTGCGTCCCTATGCGTTTACCTGTGCACAATAAATTACCGGCTGGAAGCCTGGGCGTTTATTACCGCGATGGAATGCCCTGCAACATGTGGGGAAATGAAAAATGGAGCTGACGATGAAACAATTACTTGCCTCACCCTCGCTGCAATTAGTGACTTATCCTGCGAGCGCCACGGCACAGTCTGCAGAATTCGCCAGTGCTGACTGCGTGACGGGCCTGAATGAAATAGGTCAGATCTCAGTTAGCAATATTTCAGGGGATCCGCAGGACGTGGAACGTATCGTGGCGTTAAAGGCCGATGAACAAGGTGCGTCATGGTACCGCATTATTACCATGTACGAAGACCAGCAGCCTGATAACTGGCGTGTACAGGCGATACTGTATGCGTGAGTGTCATCTACAGCAAATGAACAATGCCGGATGCGGCGCGAGCGCCTTGTCCGGCCTACAATTTTCACATATTTCATTGAGTTAATCGAAACCAGCGTCGCATCAGTCGTATACGCTTACACACACACTCCCCCCGTCGCCCGCAGCAATAAATCATTCAGGATCTGCTCTGACAACCGTACGCCGCCGCGCGTATCTAACATCACCTGACACCACGCCTGCGCCATTGGCGGAGAGGCATATTTCAACATTTGCGCACCGCAGCCCAGCAGGAATAGCTGATGAGTAATCTCTCGCCCCAGTTCTTCAGCTGGCTTACGCAGCTGCTGCTGTAAACGACGAACCGCGCGATCAAAATAGCGATCCTGCCCTTTCACTTCCACAAACGCTTCCGACAATAAGTCGTATACGCCCGCTTGCTTATTGAGAACGCGCAGCACATCCAGGCACATAATATTGCCGGAACCTTCCCAAATACTGTTTACCGGCATCTCCCGGTAAAGCCGCGGCAGCTCGCTCTCCTCGCAATAACCAATGCCGCCCAGCACCTCCATCGCTTCGGCCACAAACGGCATACCTCTTTTGCAGATCACAAATTTTGCCGCAGGCGTAAATAAACGCGCCCACAGGGCTTCTTTGGCATCGGCACGCCGGTCCCACGCTCGCGCAAGACGAAACAGCAACGCCGTTTGCCCTTCAAGCTGAAGTGCCATGCGACTTAAGACATGACGCATAAGGGGCTGTTGGATCAATGGATTACCAAAAACATGGCGTTGATGTGCATGATAAATCGCCAGCGAAAATGCACGGCGCATCATGGCATGGCTACCCAGGGCGCAATCAAAACGCGTCATCCCACCCATTTTCAGGATCAGACGAATTCCTTCCCCTTCCTGCCCCAACAACCAGCCAATGGCATCCTGAAACTCCACTTCGCAGCTGGCGTTAGAGCGATTACCCAGCTTATCTTTCAGCCGCTCGAGGCGAATCGCGTTGCGTTGCCCGTCAGGCAAAAAGCGCGGCACAAAAAAGCAGGACAAACCGCCCGTAGTCTGCGCCAGCACCAGATGCGCATCGCCTTGCGGCACCGAGAAAAACCATTTATGCCCCACCAGCCGATAAGAGCCATCTTCCAGGCGCTCTGCGCGGGTGGTGTTGCTCATGACATCGGAACCGCCCTGCTTTTCCGTCATTCCCATGCCAATCAACAAACCGCGTTTTTGCCCACCTGGCAATAAGTGAGAATCGTAGCGATCGCTCAGCAGCGGCGTGGTCCAGTCCTGAAACGGCGTGGGTAACATCTGTAACAACAATGGCGTGGCGGCAAAGGTCATCGTTATTGGACATAACGACCCAGCCTCAACCTGCGCATGTAACATAAAACGCGCCGCGCGCGCCACAAATGCGCCGGAGCGAGCGTCTTCTTCCCAGGCAAGATTGTGCACCCGATTGGTACATAACGCCTGCATCAGCAGGTGCCATGCGGGATGGAAACGAACATCGTCCAGACGCCGCCCCTGGGCATCGTAGCGCAGCAGTTCAGGCGGGTTTACATTCGCCAGCCGCCCCAGTTCAAGGGATTCAGCCGTTCCTAACTGCTGACCAATACTGGCTAGAAAATCGCTATCCCAGCCAGCACCTTCACGCGTTACCGCTTCGCAAAGCGCGCCATCAGACAGGTATAAGTTACTGTTATTTAATGGTATAGGTTGATTAAAAACGGTGTGAGTTTGCCAGTGCACTGTGTCTCCCTCCATCAATGGCAGTCACCATTAGTATGGTCACTGCCATGGATTCATGACAGAAAGAGATTGCTAAAACATTCTTATCCAGCAATGTAATGCGGAACGAAACGTGAGGTGTCTTTGGTGATCAGTGTGTTATCTTCACGGATCCCCATTCCGCACGCTTCATCATCGACAATCCAGCTACCGATGAGTGTGTAGCTATCGCCAAATCGTGGCAGAGGTTGAAACGCCTGGTAGATCATCGGTTCATCGGCGTAATCACCATCAGCGTGGCCAACGACGTTATTCTGACCGTCGAAAATGGTGACGTTTCCGCCTTCGCGCGAGTAGATCGGTTTACGCACATAGCTTTCGCCAGCGGCAATCTGCGGTTTTTCACCTTCAAACCAGGATGCAAGAAGGTTAGGATGACCAGGGAAGAAGCGCCAAAGCAGCGGCATTAGCCCTTTATTACTCAAGATACTTTTCCATAACGGCTCCACCCATTGCTCGCGACGCTTGCACAGCAGCGGACCGTTATCGTCACGCATCATCCACTCCAGCGGATACAGCTTAAATGCACGCTGGATGACATTATCATCAAGATCGGTCAGTACGCCGCCGACGCCCAAACCGAGATCTTCAATGTAGATAAACCGCGACTCCTGCCCTGCCTGCTGGGCGCAGTCCTGCAAGTACAGCACGGTAGTCCTGTCTTCATCGGTGTCCTGACAGCAGCAGAAATAAAACGGCTCCCGGCTATAAAGCTCGCTAAAGCGTGAAATCAGGCGTTCCTGAATGGCATTGTACTGATCGGCATCACGCGGAATAATGCCGCTGCGCCGGGCATCCTCCAGCCACAACCACTGGAAATAAGCCGACTCATACAACGAGGTCGGCGTATCGGCGTTGTACTCCAGCAGCTTCACCGGCGCATTGCCACACCAGGCAAAATCCATCCGGCCATACAGCGAAGGATCGCGTGCGTGCCAGCTTTCGGCGATCACATCCCAGTACAACGGCGGGATCGCCAGTTGCGTCAGGATCTCTTCGTCTTTAACCGCTCGATCCACCACCTCAAGGCACATCTGATGCAGTTCCGCAGTCGGTTTTTCGATCTGCTCTTCAATCTGGCGCAGAGTAAAACGGTAAGCCCGACTCTCATCCCAATAGATTTCATTGTCGATGATATGAAAGTCGAAACCGTTGTCAGCGGCGATCTGGTCCAGATCCCGCCGCACAGGAACGTTGTGTCTTAGCATGATTAGCCTCCCCAATGCCCACGGGCGCTGGAAGAACGACCATAGCCGCCGCGAGAAACGGTTGACGCTTTTTTGGTGGTAAAGCCGCCCGAAGAGTAAGACTCTTTTTTGCCAGAACCGGAGCGCCAGGAGTAATCACCGGAAGTGTTGCGCCAGACGGGGCGGGAAGCAAATGAGGATCCGCCGCTGTTATAAACAAACTGCTCATCGCGATCTTTACGAATAACCCGGCTTAACAAAAATCCAGATATTACCGGGATCCAACTCTGTTCAACGTTGTCGTAGTAACAATTTTCATACTTAGACTGACAGTTCTGCTGAGTCATATTCTTCGGAACATCGGCATAAAACGCCGCTTTGGCGTTATTCCAGCCACGCGCGCAAATGTCGGCATTATTACCGTCATCAATACAATCCTGCACTGTCGAGTAAAACGTTCCGTCGCCGTCGTTATCGACATCGCTACTTTCACTCCATCCTTTGACTATTAAAAAAATGGCACCGCCCATTAGCACCAACGTTAAGTATTTTTGTGCGTAGCGATTGCGGCGCGGCTCAAAAGGATTATGCGGTCTTCCAATGCGACTGATCGCTCCGTGACCAATTTTACTGTTATTTCTTGATTTGCGTTTTCTGGCCATGATCGTCCATTACCATGTCATACAAGCTGCGTTAAAAATACCACCAGCCAGTGCGGCGGTTCCCATAAACATTCCTGCTGCGGTATTGTGATTAATAATTTTTTCGCTTAATGCGGGCATATAAAGTCTGACACCAGCAAAAACGAGTAACTGAATCACCAGTACAATCCCGCCCCAGGCGAAATAGTCTGGAATACTCACCGCATTGATTGCCGCACTGGATAAGGGGATCACGTAACCCAACAATGTACCGCTGAATGCCAGTGACGCCGCGGTATTATTGTTTTTGATTAATTGCCATTCGTTGTGCGGTGTAATTTTGGAGTAGATAAACAGAAAAATAATCACCATAGCCACGCCAATAAAAAAATAGGCACTAAAGGCAAGAAGTGAATCCAGTATATGCATTGTAAACGTCCTTGTAATTAACCAATAATATGAAGTGATGTCAGCGGGGGTGATGCTGCCAACTTACTGATTTAGTGTATGATGGTGTTTTTGAGGTGCTCCAGTGGCTTCTGTTTCTATCAGCTGTCCCTCCTGTTCAGCTACTGACGGGGTGGTGCGTAACGGCAAAAGCACCGCCGGACATCAGCGCTATCTCTGCTCTCACTGCCGTAAAACATGGCAACTGCAGT
>OBAO01000167.1_pt1 | contig 94999 bp, 83 predicted proteins | sample 1517541 | NCBI WGS metagenome assembly OBAO01 (sample SAMN04571698, study PRJEB22368) | human gut metagenome | biome: human gut; material: stool | host: Homo sapiens | place: Luxembourg | collected 2012-08-10
GCTGCCTATTACAACGACAGAAGCACTGTTGTGGAAAGCGCCGATATGAGCGGCACCTGGTGGGAAATCGGTCTGGGAGCCAATCTGGGGATTGCCAAAAACAGCAATCTGTATTTTGACGCCTTGAAAACCTTCGGCGGCGACTTGCGCACCGACTGGCAGTTCAATGCCGGGTTGAGATTTACGTTCTAAGCGGCGTACCTTTAGACTTGCTTTTAAGAAAGTCTAAGCAACAAAAATAGGATCTGAATTTAAAGAAAAAGAATAAATAAGTTTTCTGAACCTTATTCACCACTTTAACAACATACATAAAAACAATGACGGTATGAATATTATTTTCGTGCCGTCGTTGTTTTTTTATGCCTGTTTGCGGCAAAAATGCAGTTACACAAATTTTATTTTGCAGAAAATTTTTGTAATGAGTGCATAAAAACGCGAATTTGCTGCTCTTTTATATATAGAGGCTGTTTTACCTTTTCTTTTATTAAGTTTTCTTTTGGTCTTACGTTCAGGTTTTAAACCGAAGGTTTTTAAAACCGACTGTATCCCGTTGTAGCTGGCTATGGCCAGCGTAGAACAAAGAAATTTTTAAAAGAAATCATAGTTATACTAACGTAGTAAGTACCTGCATAGCAGCGGCAGCCTTAAATAAAAATGCGAAGGAGCAACAACATGACAAAATCTGGAAACACAAACAAAAAGAAAAAAATCAGCCCTATGGCGGCTAATCTGCAGGGGCGGCTGGTGCTGATGGCGCTGCAGTGCCCGCTGGTGAACGGTGGCAGCTGCGGTATGGCAAAGCGTCAGTCACAGGCTAAAGGGCAGCGGACGGAAAGGACGTTTGCGCCGGATGAGCTGGTGACGGTACATGTGGCGCTGCCGTATGAACTGCGGCGTCAGGCACGTAAGGCCCGTTTAAATTGCAGCGCTTTGCTGCGTGAGGCTTTGCGCAGTCAGCTGCGTATTTTGGCCGATGTCTGAAACGGCAGGTTTTTTTAAGTTGGAGGAGATGTGGCTGCGATGCAGAGAGCCGCAGGCCGTATGTGGGTGCAGTTGGTGCGGCTGCCCGATCTATGCCGGTGAGGAATTTGCCGAGCTGGATAATGCGGGGGCCGTATGTTTGGAATGTATTGAAGGCTTGAGCGGCAGGGAGCTGGTAGAGGCTTTGTCGATAGGAAAAATAAAAACAGCGGATACAGATAGGAGATAGGGATATGAACAAGGTAACGACAGAGCTGACAGCAGGCAGCAAAGAGATGGAGGACGAGAATTTTATGGTATTGGTGAAGCTGGCGCAGGCTGAGCCTAATCTGAAACTGGAGGCAGTGATGGAGGGGTTGAAGTTTTTGCTGCTGAGAGTGCGGCGGCAATATGGCTGGGGCTTGGAGGAGGATGTGGAGCGGCAGATGGAACGGATCGGCGTGTTTACGGCGCTGCAGCTGTGGCATGGCAGCGACAGGCGTCAGTTTGCGGCACTTGCTGCCTGGCAGGTGCGGCGTGAGTTGTGGAACGAGGTGCGGCGTGAGCGTGATTTTAAGAAGCACCGTGCTTACGAAAGTCTTGACGAGCACGGCGAACTGGCGCAGGAACAGGAGGTGGTGAATGATTTTTACCAGCTTGACGAACGTCAGACACAGCTTTTGGCTGTGCGGGTGCTGCTGCCGCGGCTGCCTGAGGTGCAGGCTGTGGTGATGCGGGCGCTGTATATCGAGGGCAAGGAACCACAGCAGGTGGCACGCGAACAGCGGATCAACGTCAGCAGTGTGTACAGGCGGCGCGATCGGGGGATCGCCAATCTGCACAAACTGCTGGTTACGGCCAGGGAGGTGGCCTGATGCAGGAACCGTATATGATGATGCGGCGGGTGATGGTGCTTTTTAAGGCGGCCGGGTTAAAGGTGCCGGCAGTTACCCGTGGCGAGAAGCTGCGGCTGCTGGATGTGTGGGTGGCGCGTTATGGCGCGGTGGATGCGGCTGTATTTTTGGCGGCGGTACGCAGGCTGATGGGCGGTTGTTATTTTCCGCGTTTTTGTGATATGGACGCGGCTGTGCGTGAGGAGCAGCGCCGCCGTAAAAGGATGGCTGAGGTGATTGCCGGGGCGCAGCGGGCTGATGCTGGCGACAGGGAAGCTAACCGTCGGCGCGTACAGGTTTTGATCGAGAATTTGTCAAAGCGGCGGCTGTAGCTGACCGCCTGACTGCTGTTAAGTGGCGTCAAGCGGCATGGGCAGCGGCTGGGCGCTTATTCCCAAAAAGAATGAAGCCGATAGTTTTTTGGAAATTCCGAAAACGCATATCCTTGCGATGTAACTGAATTGCTATTAGACGCCGTCAGTTCTAGTATATAGATAAGGGGTAAACCTTACCAAGTGCAACGATGACAAAGGAGGTCAAAAACATGGCAAAAGTTTACAAAGATTTGAGAGAATTCTTAAAAACATTAGAAGAAGAGGGTCAGCTGATCCGCGTTAAAGACGAGGTCGATCCGGAACCTGATATTGGCGCTGCCGGCCGTGCCTGCGCTAATATGGATAAAAAACCCGCAGTTTTGTTCGAGAAGGTGAAGGGTTACAAGTATTCTGTTGTAACTAACGTTCACGGTTCCTGGGCTAATCATGCTTTGATGATGGGCATGCCTAAAGACACTCCTGTCAAGGAGCAATTCCATGAATTGAACCGCCGCTGGGATAAATTCCCGGTACCGCCGGTAGTTCTTCCTCGTGAAAAAGCTTTGTGTAAAGAAAATACTATCAGCGAAAATATCAATTTGTTTGATGTTTTACCTCTTTACAGGATCAACGATCAGGACGGCGGCTTCTTCCTTTCTAAAGCAGCTGTTGTTACAGGCGACCCGGCTGAACCTGATAATCTGGATAAACAGAATGTCGGGATTTACCGTATCCAGGTCAAAGACGTTGACCGTATCGGTATCCAGGCTCTGCCTTTCCATGATATCGCTATCCAGCTTGCTAAAGCTGAAGAAGTGAACGAGCCTTTGCCGGTTGCTATCGCGCTGGGCAACACGCCGCTGGTAAGCTTTATGGCAAGTACGCCTGTCAATTACGACCAGAACGAATATGAATTCGTAGGCGCTTTGCAGGACGGTGTGCCGACTGAGATCACTAAAGCTGATACTGCCGAGCATCTGTATGTTCCGGCTCATGCCGAGGTCATTCTTGAAGGTTACATTATGCCGCGCGTTCGTACCTGCGAAGGTCCGTTCGGCGAGTTCCCGGGTTCTTATTCCGGCGCCAGAAACCAGTGCGAGATCAAGATCACACATATCACGCACCGCACCAATCCGATATTTGAAAACCTCTATCTGGGTATGCCCTGGACTGAGATCGATTATCTGATGGCTCTTAATACCAGCGTGCCGCTGTACAAACAGCTGAAAGCTACCATGCCTGAAGTTCAGGCTGTCAACGCTATGTATACTCATGGTATCGGCGTTATCATTTCTACGAAGGTCCGTTACGGCGGCTTTGGTAAGGGCGTTGCTTTCCGTCTGCTGTCTACGCCGCATGGTATGCCTTATTCCAAGGTCATTATCGTTGTCGACGAGTTTGTCGATCCGTTCAATCTGGAGCAGGTCATGTGGGCGCTTACTACCCGCGTCAAACCCAGCAAGGACGTTGCGATCATTCCCAACTGTGCAGGTATGCCGCTTGATCCGTCTTCGGTACCGGCAGTCATGCATGATAAGCTGATCATCGACGCTACGACTCCGGTCGCTCCGGAACCGAATCCGCGTTCTGTTGAATTGCTGAAACCGTCTCCGGCTACTCCGAAATGGGAAGCTATTTTCAGAGATTTTATGGCTGCACAAAAAAATAAATGATAATTTAAGGTACAAAGGAGGCAGATTTTTATGAAATGTCCACGTTGTGGTGCTGATACTATTAGAGTTATGACTAAATCTCCGGTCGGTAATGTGTGGGAAGTTTATGTATGCGATACCTGCTGCTATTCCTGGCGTTCTACCGAAGAGATCCATGTGCATGATGTGTTTAAACTGAAACCGGAAGATATTCCTAATTTACAGCAAATTCCGCCGGTTCCACCTTTAAAGAAATAAACGGCTGCTTGGGGCTTTGACAAGTCCTTGTTGGCGGGGGAGTTAGCTCCTCCGCCTTTTTTATATAAGACGGGGTGATGAAGAATGGCTGATTTGAAAACGCAGCTGGATCTGCGGCAGATACCAAAAATAGTAGGCGAAGATGGGACGCGGCTTTTGGAGTGCTGTTACGCGGTGCTTGAGCATACCCGGTGGCCGCTGTATATCGTGGGGCCTTCGGGCAGCGGCAAAAGCATTATCGCGATGAATTTGGCGAAGCAGTACGCGCTGGCAAAAAACGTGCCGGCCTATTATGTGCAGCTGAGTCCGGAGCAGACGAAAACCAGCCTGATTTTGGGGCTGCGGCTGGAGGGCGGCAGTTTGACGGTCAAAAACGGCGTCGTGGCCGATTGTATGGAACGGGGCGGGGTGATCGTCGTCGATGAGGCGACCCATTCGGTGCAGGAGATTCTGCTGATGTTCAACAGTATTTTAGACCGTACTTCGGTGACGGCGATCGGCGACAAGATGATCTATGCCCACGAGGATTTCCGCATCGTGTTCTGCTCGAATGACAGCCGTTATGCGGGCAATGTGAAGCTGCCGCAGAGTTTTGCGCAGCGGCTGGTGTCGTTTTATTTCGATTATCCGGCAGCGGCGGACGAGCTTTTGATCGTGGAGCAGATCGTAGCGGAGGAGTGCCGGGCCGCCGATGTGGTGCCGGCAAGCTTAAAGCGTTATATCATCGAGCTGATGCGGGAGGTGCGCAGTAATACTTATCCGCTGTCGGTGCGTAATGCGGCGATCGCCGTGGTGCTGTGCAATCTGGAGCTGCTGCGGCGCCCGGACTGGCGTCAGGCGGCAGTCGATCCGTATTTTTATGATGACCGGAATGTGGAGAGCGTCAAACGGTATCTGGCGAAACGGGTCCTGGGCTGTGAGGCGGCCAGCGTGTCTGATCTGACTGATAAGCGGATCACAGAGCTTGAGCAGGCGGTGAGCGCGATTGGGATCGGTAATTTTAAAGAGATCATTTTGCAGAGCTTTATGTATTATCTGGATGTGGATCTGGGCTTTTATGATTTGCAGCTGGTGAAGGAGAAGCTTGATTCCTCGATCATTTGAGGTGGCTGGTATGGAAAATTTTGCGGTATTATGCCCGGAGCTGGCGTTTAAAATAGAATATTATGCGGAGGCTGACGCCTATAAAAATGCTGTCGGTACGGAGTGCGGGCAGTTTTGCTGCTGCACCGGCAGCCGTGAGGACGGCTATATCCTGTCGCTGAACAGTGAGCTGCTGCAGGAGGCCTGGGAGCAGTCGGCGCTGCACGGACTGCTGACGTTAGAGCGTTTTACCGATTGCTTTATCGTCAATGAGTTAAGCGCGCTGCGCTACGAAAAGGCGGCGCTTTTTGCAGGGGCGGAGGGGTACAGGCATACGGCGCGGCTGCAGGAGGACAGTTTATACCGCTGCGTCTATAAAAGTTTGTTTCAGACTTTCTGCGAGTATAAGCTGGCGCGTGAGCTGCCCGAGTTCGGCAAGCTGCTGACATTGTTCAATCTGACGACGCAGGATGCGGAGCTGGAGCGGCTGGCGAAATATCTGCCGCGGCGGCAGCAGCTTGCTGAATTGCAGGCATTTTTGAAGTACGGCATTATCGAGCGGCGGGCTGACAGCAGTTTTTATGATTTTATGGTGCCGCTGGCGCTGTCGGCGGTGCGGACGGAGCTGCGCAATGTGATCGTGGTGACGGGGCTGCTGACCCGATGGCTGCAGGGCTTACAGGCAGGCGACACTGCTGAGGAAGCGTGGGCGGAAAAAGCGGCAGCAGAGGCGGCAGGCGCAGCAGGTTCGCTGCCAGAGGTGAAGATGCTCAGCGACGAAGAATTATGTGAGGTCGTGCGGAAGGAACATATCCGTGAGCTGAAAGCGAAAATGCAAAACGCCGCTACCCAGGTCGGCAAGCTGGCCGGGGCAGGGCGCATGGTCAGCCGCGCCGGCGATACTTCACAGTTCTTTTTGGATACGGTGCACAAATACAGGCGCGAGATCAGCGAACTGGAATATATCTTTAAGCAGAGCTTTACGTCGATGAAGATCATTGACGCTTACGACGGCGACGTGAATCTGAAAAAGCAGCAGGAAGCTTATCTGGCTTCCAAAACAGCCGAGGAAAGCAAGGTCTATCAGTATTATCTGCGGCGCAAGGTCTCGGTCGATATCATGATCCTGCGCGACGTATCGGGCAGCACCTACCGCTTTGAACGCGAATACGCCGAAGCGCTGGTCGAGATTCTGGCGGCGGTCAATAATTTTGACGGCATCAGAACGCTGGTGATAGATTTCGAGGGCGGCGCCAAAGTGCGTAAAAGCTTTACCGATAAGGCGGAGCAGACTTCGATCGTGCCGCTGTCGGGCGGGGGGACCAATCTGCTGCCGGCAGTCAGGCTGCTGCAGGAACAGGCGCTGAAGGGCAAGCGGCGGTTGCTGTTCCTGTTATCGGACGGCGAGATCAACGACCGTGAGCAGGCGGAAAAGGAGTTGGCTGCTTATTGCCGCCAAAACCTGATCGAGCTGGTGAAGATCACCTTTGAAGAAGAAGATAAATACGGCTACGAGCATACGACGATCGTCAATCTGCACAAGTTTCTGGCCCGCAGGATCATCGAAAAGGGGGCGGTCTACTGATGGAAAGCTTATTGAAATGCCCGCACGGGCTGGCAGCAGGCTGTGAGCAGCGGCAGGGGCTGAAAATCTACCGGCATCTGCAGGACGGGGCAGCGTGCGCTTTACTGAACGGTTTGCAGCTGACGCCGGAGGAAATTTTGCTGGCTATGGGGCAGACCTTCGTCAGCAGCGGCAGCTGTGCTGCTTTGGCGCCCTATGTGCGGTGCGGCGAGCTGGCTGCAAGTTATGTGCCGCCGCAGGTCAGCACAGCGCTGAACGAATTTATTTTGTTTTTTCACGAATGCAGCGAGGTGCGGCAGCTGGTATATCAAACAGTGCTGACGGCAGCCACAGGCGGCGACGTTAAAGCTTTTGAGGAACTGCTGGAATTGACGCTGTTTGCCTTGTGCTATGCCCGCTATCAGGAAGACGCCAGAAGTTATAAAAAGAAGATCAAGGAGCTGCTGGCATATTTTGGTACAGGGCTGCCTGATATTTTAATGGCGTTTAAAATAGACTGCTCAAGGCAGACGGCGGTCAGCAGCTTTTATGACGAGGTGTGCTTTCAGCTGAAATATGAATATTGGGACAGGGAAACGGGCACAGACAGGCAAAAGCAGCGGCTGGCAGTAAAGCGGCTGCTGGAAAGCAGGAAGTAAAAAGTAAAGAGCGCAAATAAAAGAAGCGGAGTAGTTAGATGCTACTGCCGCTTCTTTTATTTGTTTCGGTGAAATTATTATATTAAACAGAAAAGTGTAAAGTCATTCTGTTATTATGAAAAAATGTAAAATTTGGAAAAACAATGCATACGTCTTGCGTATTTTAAGACAAAGTGATATTCTTTTATATAATAAAAGAATATTAACAAATATAAAAATAATATAATTGGCAAAACTGGTGAAAACCAGCGACGCAAAGCTACAGGGTCTAAACCGTATGGAATGACAGCCAGCTGCGCTTAACAGGGATGTGCTACGCAGTTGTGTGACATCTCTGTTTTTTATTTCTCAAGAAAATTTTAAAATAAAAAGTAAAAAGTCTTGTGGGGGGGTACAGAGGTGCTATAATAATTTAAAAGCGACTTTTACAATCGTTAATAAAATATTGCGATTGAGGTAGAAGTGGTTTGCTTGCATTTCCAGTGAATAGTGTTGGCAAAATTTGGAAAGGTGGTCGTGATGATGTCCGGAAATTCTATAAGAAAAAGAGAATTGCAAAGAAAAGTATTATGTTCGCTGCTTGCAGCAGGTGTAATGTCCGTTTGTATATCTGGGGGGGACGTATGGGCGGCAGGAACTATCAAAGATAAGGATACTACTATTACTAGTAATATGAACATTATTGCAGACGACGGTAATTTTGAAGGTGCCAATAACAGATATGCTGCGATAGGAAATACACAGGCGGAAACAATGACAGTTACTGCTGCGTCAGGAGTTGTTGTCAGCAGTAGTGTAACGACGACAAATGGCAGAGCTATGGGTATTGTTAATACAGGTAATGGAATTTTAAATGTCAACGGCAGCTATATTTTTGACTTAGAAGCTGATACTGTAAGGGGTATTAGAAATAATGGTTACAATGACCTAAATTTAAATGGCGATTTTACGATTAAAGCAGTAAGTAAAAGTACAAATGCCGCTAATGATGTAGTTGTTGGAGTAGAGGCATTTAACGGGACTAATATTACTGTTAATGGAGATAAATTAGATATTGATATTACAACTGATAATGCTAGAATAATTGGCGTACAAAATTTTGCTAATAACGGTAACGTTATTACTTTTAACAGTAAAGATATGTCAATAAAAGCCGTGCAAACAGGTGAGGGTAGTTATTGTCAAGGTGTTCTAGGATACCAAAGCACGACTAATTTTAATGGGAATGTAGTTATTGATCTTAAAGCTGATCAAGTATCTTCTCAGGTTCATGGTGTAGATATTCAATGTGATCCTGGGAATGCTTATGAAACTGTTGTCAATTTTAATAATCAAAATACTGACATAAAAGTTGAAGGTGGATCAACGGCAACTGTAGCTGCCATCAGGGCATCAGGTGTTCCTGGAATCGTAAGCTTGAACGGTACGGTAACCAATCTCACAGCTACAAACATTGACGATGGATTGGCTGCTGCAATCATCAGTCAATATGGAGCGCACGTTAAATCCGGCGCCGATACGAATGTCAATGCTATTGTAAATTCTAAGAATGGCGATGCAGTTGCGATTTATATAAGTGAGTATGCCGGTTATAATGGAAATGTTGAATTAAAAGGAAATCTTACAGCAGATGTCATTAGCGAAAATGGTGACGCTTATGGTGTTATGGGAGAATTGTCTGATGATGTAAAGTCGGAGAATGATGGAAAGATTTATATCGGTAAAAATTTAGATTTGGATGTTCAGGCAAGTAATGGCAATGCCATAGGTATTGGTGCTGTTGGTAAATATAATAAAACTGTGATTGATGGCGATACCACTATTACAGCGGTAGGTAAAACTGCTGCAACTGCTTTATCAGCTAAAGATAGCGGTCAGATCATCGTCGGCAGTGCAGGTAAAACTGTTACGCTAACAGCAGGAAGCACAGGTGGAAAAGTAATAGGTATAAATGCAACTGGCGGTTCTGATGTTACTGTAAATGGTGAAAAATTAGTTCTTGATTTAAATTCCAAAGTGACCAATGGAACAGTCGATGACAGGATTATAGGTATTGACGGTTCAGCCAATGAGGGCGGTAAAATAACTATCAACAGCGCTGAAACATTACTTACAGGAGTACAGGAAGGTTCCACAGTATATAGTGATGGTGTACGCGCTAACATGAGTACGATCGATTTCAATGGTAATGTAACGATTGATCTAAAAGGCGATTTAAAAGATAATGTCAAACAAAGTCAGTTTGCCGGTGTTAATGTACAATGTGATCCTGGGGATAATTGGGATACAGCAGTCAATTTTAATGGTATAAAAACAGGCATCAAAGTTGCTGGTCAATCGTCCTGGCTTGCTGCTGTACAAGGTTCTGGCGTTCCGGGTTCGATAAATTTTACTGGTGAAAAGGTTGATTTAACGGCAATAAATAATAAAGCTGTTAGCGATGGCGCATCGACAACTGTCGGCATTTATTCTCAGTATGGCGCAACGATAAATTCCGCTGCGGATACTGATATTACGGCAACGGTACAGGCAAACGGTTATGCCAATGGTATTTATAATACCAATGCTTATGGTTATAATGGTAAGGTAAAATTAAACGGCAGCTTTACAGCAACAGTTACCAGTAATGAAAAAAGTGCCTATGGCATTTATAATGATCCTCTTGCCGAAGACAGTACCGGCGGCTCTGTTTTGATAGGTAAGAATTTGCAACTGCAAGTTACAGCTGCAAATGGTGAGGCTATAGGTATTTATGGAGAAGGTAAATATAGTAATACTACTGTTTTAGGCAATACAACTATCACAGCTGCAGGTAAAAATGGTTCTTATGCCCTGTACGCTGAGGACGGCGGCCAGATCACCGTCGGCAGCGAAGGCAAAACTGTCAGCCTGACGGGCGACGTGGTTGCTGAAAACAGCGGCGTTGTTACGCTGGCAGGCGATACCAACACTGTTAAAGGCATTGTTACAGCTGATGGCGGCAGCGTTGTTTTGAATGGCGGCGACAAGGCGACTTATACTGTGGATAAATTTGTTGCTGCTAACAGCGGCAAGATCATTGTCAGCGGCGGTACTTTGAATATCGATGAGTTAAGTAACGCAAATAAATTTGAATTGGGTAAAAAAGATAACCCTAATAACAATTCTCTGGAAGTTACCGGTAAAGGTGTGCTGCAGGCAGCAGCAAAAAATATTTTTGATGCAACGGGAAGCTCTGCTTCTAAAGTAGCCGATGCTGTAGATGCGAAGGTTCTCTTTAGCGGCGGTAAACTGGCTATCAGCGACGCCAGCTATAAGTTGGCTGACAGTAAAGCCTACAGCACTGCTTTGGCAGCAGCGGAAGGTAATGCGGCTAAAACAACACTGGTCATGACCGGTACTTTGCAGCAAGAAGATATTCCTAACAATACGGCAGGTGTAGAAGATTTAGCGCCTACTGGCGCAGTACATACCCAGGTCACAGGTACGGTAGAAAGTGATACGTTGAATATAGGTGGTGCAGGTATTGGATCGCCTGATACTGGTACGTCTGTTAATAATGATCTGGGCGTCAAAGACCTGGATTTCAGCGGCGGCAGTAGTGGTACAGTAGAGAGTGCAAAGGTCAATATCAGCAACGATACCGGACTGACGTTAGTCGGCGACGGCAGCGGAGATTTGCTGAAAGGTACTAATGGCTCCAATAATACTGTAACGGTAGGGAGTATTGATTCCAGTGGAAAAGGTTCAGCCGGAACGCTGACCTTGGGCAGCACTGCGGTAACCAATAGCGGCGGCACTTTGAACGCCGAGGTAAAAGTGCAGGCTGACAGCCAGATGAAAGTTGAAGCAGGCAGCTTCACCGTTAATAAAATCGAAGCATCCCAAGGCACAGTAGCCGTCAATGAAGGTGCGGCCTTAAAAACCGCAGAGCTGACAATCGGCACGTCTACCGGCAATCCTGATACCAGTACCGCAGGTGCGGTACACGCGGCAGGCAGTGTAGAAGTTGATAAGCTGACCGTAAATAAAGGCACAGTAGCCGTTACCGGTACCTTGGCAGCGACTACCGAATTAAAAGCTTCCAGCGATACCTCTATCGCAGTCGGCGATTCTACAAGCGCCGGTACGCTGACAGCTACAGGCGTACAACTGCAAGGTGCAAGCATCGTCCTTGACCCTGCCTGGAGAGACGGCAATACTATTGAGACAGCTTCCAAAGCAGGCTTGGAATTTGCCAATAGTCATCAAATCGACGGCAAATTGACCGTCGGCCAGAACTCAGTTTTAAGCTTGGGTACCACTGATACCAGCAAAGCCGAAGCTGCCTTTGCCGCTACGGGCCTGACCTGGGGTCAAAATGATATCACCGCCGCCTTATATATCGATGCGACGCAGACTTTGGATAACTCTAACGGCGGGCTTAAAGTAGACGGCACGCTGACTCATGAAAGCTTAAGTGGTTTCGCCGAAGCCAACACGGCAGAATTTGCCGATAAATCTCTGCTGATGGTAAACAGTGCTGCGGCAGCGGCAACTGACGGCGCATTAAAAGCCAACAGCGGCAAATTGACCGTAGACGCCGGTGCTAAACTGTACATCGCCAACGCCCAAGCCGGCCAAACTTATACGGTGGTCAGCGGCTTTGGTGGTGCTGGCAACAGTGTCGATAAGAACGGCTGGACGGGAACGAACCTGCTTCTGAACAAACTGCTCAAAGGCGAAGGCAAATTTGACAGCGGTAACTTTACCGTAACCACGAAAAAAGTGAAAGCCAGTGAAGCCTTGCCGGGCGTAGCCCTGCCGAATATTTTGGACGCCATGACATCAGATACCAATTCGGAGTACGCAGGCGTAAAATACCTGAGCAATGCGATCAGCGGCCTTAACACCGACGCACAGACCATCGCCGCCATCAATAGCTTCGCCCAGGGCGCAGAAAACAGCGGTGCCAGCCACAGCAGTGTTTTAGCAGCCTTTGATATAGGTTCTATCGTACAGGGACACTTGTCACTGGCAAACAAAGGCAATAAGCTGGCTGGCGGCTTTGGCAAAGCAGCAGCAGACCGCGAAGATAACGGCGGTATCTGGGTACAGTACCTCCACAACAAAGACAAATCAGACGCCGGTTATGAAGGCCAGTATAACGACTTTGTACTTGGCGGAGATTTTGCCGACAAAGGAAAATACAGCAGCGGCGTAGCCTTCAGCTATGGCAGCGGCGACAGTACAGGCAGCGCCTCGAAAAACGAATATGATTTCTGGGGCCTCAGCTACTACGGCGGCATTCGTAATGACGATACCAATTTGATCTTTGACGTTGGCTACAGCAAAAACAGCAGCGAGATCAAAGGTGTGGTCAACGCCGATCCCGATACCCGGATCATTACCTTAGGCGTGAAGGGTGAAAAAATGTATACTAACGGTCACGATACTAAATTTGTACCGTATGCCGGCCTGCGGTATATGAATGTGGATACTGACAGATATACAGGTACGATCGACGGCAAAACCGCGGCTCATTACAGACCGGACAAAGCCAATTTGTGGCTGCTGCCAGTAGGCGTCAGCATTACCAACGAAACCGTTAGCGAAAGTGGTTGGAAGGTGCGCCCGACAGCAGATATCGCTTATGTCTGGACGATGGGCGATAATGATAATGCCATGGGCATCACTGTACCGGGCATCAACGCACAGGACCGTTTGGGCTATGAGCTGATGGACAGCGGTTTCTTTGTAGGCCGCCTGGGCTTGGAAGCCGAGAAGGATGACTGGACTTACGGCGTCAGCTACAGCTACCAGAAGGGCAGCGACGCACAGAGCAATAAATGGTTCGTGGATGTGAAATACAGTTTTTAAAAATTAGCAAACCTCAGTAAACATAATTTAAGAGTTTCAATAATATAAAAAGAACACCCGCATTGGTGATTACTCACTAATGCGGGTGTTTTATGTTTTCTGCTCAGTACTTATTTTTTAAATAATTCAGGTACCCATTTTGCCGGGTCGACTTCTTTAAATTTGCTGCGCTCAAAGTGGTCTTTCAGTCCGAAAGGCACGGTGCAGTCAAAAATAGTTTTGCAGGAGATGCCTACATCACGCACAGAGGGCGAGAAGTCGGGGCGTTGGGAAGGATCGAGCGGATGGCAGCGGACGCCGGGGATCGTGATAACGTCGACGTCGCCCTGGAAGCGGGTATTCAAAGCCCACAGCACGTCATCGGTATCGAACAGATCAACGTCGTCGTCGACCAGGATAACGTGTTTCAGTTCCGAGAAAGCGGAGAAGGCAAGCAAAGCAGCCTGTCTTTGACGTCCTTCGTCAGGCGGAGCTTTTTTGACGAACTGGATAACTGCCATATATTTGCCGCCGCCGGAGCAATGGGCGTAGACGTTTTTAACGTTGCCGGGCAGAGCTTTTTCGGTCATACCGAGGATAGATGCTTCGGTCGGGATACCTGCCATGTTGACATGTTCTTCAGAAGGACCGATGCAGGATTGCATGATCGGGTCGCGGCGGTGGGTAACTGCTTTGACTTTGATCAGCGGGATCGCGGGTTTCATAGCGCCGGTATAGCCTGGGAATTCCGGCATGGCTTTACCGGTGTTGGTGTTCTGGTCTTCGCGGACGCGTACGTCTGGCAGCAGTTCGCCTTCGATGACGTATTCAGCGCGGGCGATCGCTTTTTCGTTGATGGTTTTACATTGTACCAGCTGTACGCCTTCACCACGCAGACTGCCGGCGATGCTCAGTTCATTGAAGCCGAGCGGAGTAGTAGGCGGCTCGAAGCAGGCTGCGATCTCGATTGCGGGATCAACGCCGATGCTGATGGAGATCGGCATGGGTTTGCCTGCTTTTTCGTATTTCTGACGGAAGGTGTCTAAATGACGACCGGGAACGAAATACATGGAAATTTCATCTTTGCTTTGCAGACATAGTCTGTGGATGGTAATATCCGTATTGCCGTTTTCAGGATCGGTGCCGTAGCACAGGCCCATGGTAATATACGGGCCGGCGTCTTCTTCAGTATTGGTCGGTGCCGGGATAAGTTTGCGAATATCGAAGCCTTCGTCAGTTGCCAGATGCACTACTTCCTGGCAGGGGGCCTGATCTGCGCCGACAACTACAGGTGGGATCGGGGTAGCGACGGAATCTTTTAAAAGGAAACCAAGTTTTTCAGGCTCGCAGCCCAGCAGGTGACCAACACGTTCACGGCTGGAAAGTACGCCGATAGCGACTTTAGCGTCAGGATGTCCTTTGACGTTGTTGAAGATCATGGCAGGGCCCAGGCGGGTCGGGCGTTTGACGGTGCCTTTGGCGCCGACGTAGCGGTAAATGCCGGAGATCTCGGCCATCGGGTCTGCTTCGACATCGGTTTCTACCAATTGTCCGGGGATAGTACGCAGGTAATCAAGTGCGGAACGTAAATCATTGATTTTGGTTTTCATAAATAGAAGCCTCCTTAAATTTCCTCAATAAAAAATAGTATTGATAGGATACGAAAGAAACTGCCGCCTGTAAGAAAGTTGGAATGTTTTTGCGGAGACTGTTTTTTGCAATATCTAACAGTTTGCTGAACCGGCGCCGGAGCTGCACCAACCGGCGGCGGATTCCAGGCAGCGTTTCCTGTTACAAACATCATAATACTTTCAGCCACTGCAAGGCTATTCTAAATGACGAAGCTGTTGTGACATATTGGAAAGATAGGATCAGACCATTGCTTTAAGGTAAAGTTTATGAACTTTTAATTCAATAAAGGCAAGAGGTTATGCTGTATTGGAATAAGCCAAAGCTTATTTTTAACGTATAATCGAAGTAGATTAAGATGATATGGACCGCAAGAGGGCAGGTGAAGAAAATGAATTTTAATCAGTTGAAATACTTTGTTGCGATCGTGGAACAGGGAAGTTTCTGGGCAGCGGCGCTGGAAGAATATATTTCTCAGTCTTCACTGTCCAAGCAGATCAAGGCGTTGGAAAACGAGCTTGGAGTAGTGCTTTTTAACAGGAGCGGCAATAAAATAACATTGACAGAAGCCGGACAGTGCTTTTATGAATACGCTTTGAAGCTGCTGGAAATAAAAAACAGGATGCAGCAGGATTTGATGGATTTTAAAGAAACGCCGATCGAAGAGGTGAAGTTTGCCTCTATCCCTATCGTCAGTTCTTATAAAATATCGTTGTTGCTTTCTGAATTTCAAAAGGTCAATAAAAACCGGAAGCAGGTAGTCAACTATAATATTCTGGAAGAAGAGCAGAAAGACGTGCTGATGCTTCTGAAAAACGATAAAGTAGATTTTGCTTTTGTGCGTGACGGGTTTAATATGCTGCCTGATTATGAGCACCGTTTGTTCCTGACAGATGAGATCGGTTTGATCTGCTCACAGGAAAGCGGATTAGCGCAGCTGGAAAAATTTGATTTTTCGATGCTGCGGGATGAAAAAATCATTCTTATTTCGCCTAAATCGGAAATCTACCGCCTGCTGATGGAAGAACTGCATAAGGTGAACAAGGAATGCAATGTGACAGCGACAATGACGCGGCACCGCAATGTTTTTTCGATGGTAGCCAATAATGTCGGCATTACTTTCTTCACTAAAAGGATGTTTGAAGAAGGGCATACGATCAAAGGTTTGAAATATGTACCTTTAGTTATGCCGATCTACAGTAATGTGTATATCGTCAAACGTAAGGAAAAGGCTTTGAATGCGACTACGGAACGCTTTTGGGAATTTCTTTGCAGTAAGTATCAGGAATATCTGCTTTAAAAGTAATAATAGATGTTATAAAAAAACCACTGCGATGCAGTGGTTTTTATTTATTCCGGTTTTGGTTTTTTCTGCCAGAAATTCCAGAAATCTTTGGTGATCTTATTGAGTTTCCGGTTTTTCAGCTTGATCAGCGCCACATTGCTGGTAACTTCTTCCGTTAGGGGAATAGTAGTGATATGCGGGAACTGGTGCAGATCGACCAGACTGTAAGGCAGCAGAGTGATGTCGTTGGAGGTCTGTAGGATCTCCATCAATATTTTATGACGGGTTGTAAGACATTTGGCGCGTTTTTCAACACCATACTTTTCAAAAGCTTTTCTTACGATCGTATTGATTACCGATGAGGTATCGAGCAGTGAAAGCGGATAGGGAATAATATCTGTAGGAGAAATGGACGCTTTTACTGTCAGCGGGTGATTTTTATTGCAGACCAGAACGAAAATATCTTTTTTATAAGGCATTATATCAAAGGCTTCAATGTTTTCTAAATAGTCTGTGCGAACCAGGGCAATATCAATAGTACCTTCAAAAAGTTCTTTCATGACACGCTGCTGATTGTTTTCGTGCATATCGATAACGACGTTGAGATTAGGGTTGTAGTGATTGGTAAAATCGGCGATCAGTGCGCTGATACCATAGGATGAAACGACGGGGATCGAACCAAAACGAATAGTGTTGGATTTTTTGGTAGCAAATTCGTCCAGATAAAGCAGCATCTCGTTGTGCTGTTTGATAGTTGTTTCGGCATATTTGGCAAATTCTGCGCCTATTTCTGTTAAATAGACTTTGGAATGTTCGCGTTTGAACAAATCGACACCCAGTTCGGTTTCCAAAGCTTTTATCTGCTTCGACATTGATGATTGGGAAATATACATATCATCAGCAGCGTTTGAAAAGCTGCCTGTTTTAACGATGGCGAGAAAGTATTTTAACTGATTAAGATTCATATAATATCAACCCGCCTTTCTGTACCGGTTAATAATTGGATAGCATCGTTGAACAAGTTAAATTGCGATAAGGGAACATAACTGCTTTCCATTTAAATTATATTCGATTTTGGTATTTACACATATTCGAGTATGGAATACAAACTTGCGGCTTTGGAAATTCCTAACAAGAATGACGTGTTTATTTAACTGAATTGCCTTTTGAACGGGCTGGTTCTATGATGAAAAGCAAGAAAGAGTTTTGCTGGAGATAAAAGGCAGGGAGGCGAAAAAGATCTATCAGGAGCTGTGGAAAGCTCGATTCTCAAGTATAATGATATGCTATGACTTAATAAATTGCAATAATTATATTTGCTGCACATGAATTTAATTATTGAGAGAGATAGTTTATTGGTTGTAGATGGTTGAAATCGTAAGAGATAGGAGGTTTTATTGTGAAACTGAATAAGGCAAGGATTGGATTTATTTTAGGCATCATCGTAGCGCTGCTTATTGGTACGGCTGATATCCCCGGACTGGCAAGAAACGGTCAGATCTGTATGGCGCTTTCGTTTATGACGGTAATCTTCTGGGGCTTTCAAATTGCTCAGCCGGGTTATACTTCAGGACTTTATTTATTGTTACTGGCAGTTTTTGGTGTTGAAAAACCAGGACTTATTTTTTCGACCTGGACCGGGCCGATGATGTTTTTGATCGTGGGTGCGTATCTGATAGCCGGCGCGGTTAAGGAGTCGGGACTTGGTGAACGTATCGCTTATAAGTTTATTATTTCGTATGTAACTTCGTTTAAGAGTATTATCGTGGCGATTTTTATTCTTACTTTTATCCTCAGTCTTTTGATCCCGCATCCCTGGCCGCGTGCATTTTTGATCATGTCGGTTATGGCGGTCGTTATCAAGAGTGCTAATATCCCCAGAGAAGATGCTGTCAAGATCGGTTTTACCGTTTTTGCTTCGTCTGTTCCTGTTTCGTTGATTTTCCTGACCGGCGACGCTACGATCAGCCCGCTGGCAGTTCAATCTTCCGGTGTTCCCTTGGGATGGCTGGGCTGGTTCAAGCTGATGGGGCCTCCCAGTATCATCGTCAGTATCATTACCTGCTTCATGATTTTGTTCCTGTTCAAACCAACTCAGGAAGTGCATGTCAATAAAGACGATATGCGTGAGAAATTAGCAGGTTTGGGACCAATGAGCGGTAAAGAAAAACGTACTGCTTTCTGGGTAACCCTGGCAATCATCTTGTGGATGACTGATACCCTGCACGGCGTTGATATTGGTTGGGTAACGCTCTTTATCGCTATGGCGATGAGTATGCCTTTGATCGGCGAGATTTTGACGCCTGCCAGCTGGAACGGTGTGCCGCTGCATGTTTTGATCTTCTTGACTGCTGCTGTTGCTATCGGACGCGTTGGCGGAGCTACTGGCATGAATGCCTGGATCGCTCAGACCGTATTACCGGGAACTGTACCGACTGATCCGTATATCCTGGTAGCGTTTATCACTACTGTTTCCATCATTATCCATATGCTGCTGGGCAGTGTTATCGCGGTTATGGGCATCATTATTCCGGCCATGATCACTTTTACCAGCCAGATGGGTATCACGCCGTTAGTACCGGCATTGATCGCTTATTCGGCAGTTGCTTCTCACTATGTACTGCCTTTCCAGCATTTGAATATGCTGGTCGGTATGGGTGAAGATAACGGTATGTATACGCAGAAGGAAACGATCAGGCTGGGTATTCCGTTCATCATCGTTATTTATGTAATGACAGTACTGATCGAAGTTCCGTATTGGTCGCTGTTAGGTTTGTTCGATAAATAATTTTTCTTGAAGGAGGGCTGGAGATGCGTCTGATCGTTGGTATTTCCGGAGCCAGCGGGGTCGTTTTAGGCTATGAGATGCTGAAGGCTTTAAAACTGATCCCCGATTGTGAAGTCCACTTAGTTGTAACTGAAGGTGCAGTTAAAAATTTTGAGTGTGAAACGGAGCTTACCGTACAGGAGGTCTGCGCTCTGGCCGATGTTGTTCACAGTAATAAAAATATGGCTGCCAGCATTTCCAGCGGCTCGTTTAAAACTGACGGGATGATCGTTATTCCCTGCAGTATGAAAACAGTCGCTGGGATCGCAGCCGGGTATGCTGATAATCTGCTGCTGCGTTCTGTTGATGTTTGTCTGAAGGAGGGCAGAAAGGTGGTCATCGTACCGCGCGAGATGCCTTTGAGCAGGCTGCATCTGCGGAATATCAAGGAAGCTGCCGATTACGGCTGCATCGTAGTGCCGCCGATGCTGACTTTTTACAACGGGTCTAATTCGGTCGAAAAACAGATGCAGCACATCATCGGGAAAGTCCTGATGCAGTTTGGCATTGATTATAAGCATTTTGTGGCATGGAAAGGAGAGGACTGAAATGCAGGCGAAGTCTTTTTCCTTAGGTACGGAAGCGTATTTACTGGAAGCGGTGGCAGTACGCTGCGGTGACGATCTGACAGTCGTTATCGGAGGCGGCGAAAAGCAGCATATCGGCGCTGTCGCTGTAGGCGTGCCGCGTCCCAGCTTAAAAGATAAAAATGTAGTTTCTTCTTCGGCATCAGTCTTGTGCCTGACGGGGCATAAGGAGGATCTGCTGGCCCGCAGCGCCGCTTTAGAGCTGGCTAAGCTGCTTGGACATACGGTCACAGTGACCGTGGGGCTGCATATCGACGATGCGCCGGCAGCTGCGATCATGCTGCTGGAAGAAAATTTTCAAGAGCTGTTACGGCAGATCTGTCATTGGGCTGTTTCTGCTAAACAATAAGTTTACACCTCAATTCCTCCATCTTTGGAAGCGGGCGGGAAGAGCAAGCTCGCCTGCTTCCAAAAAATCAGTCAGTGCCAGACGGCACGCTGTTTGTTCACAGGAAGTTCGCTTTTAAAAAATTGACGCTGTGAATATTTTATGCTATATTTAAAAGGTAATTGAATACGGTAGCCTTTGGGGCAGGGTGCGATTCCCTACCGGCGGCGAGCTTCTTCGGGAGCATGATCCGGTGTGATTCCGGTACCGACAGTACAGTCTGGATGAGAAAAGGCGGCTATGAGTTTGTTTTGCGAGCCATAGACAAAACCCCCAAAGGTTTTGCCTGTGGTTTTTCTAATTTCAGGGCAGGAACCGTAACTTGCTTGAAGAAGGTGACTTGATGGACGATGAATTATATATGCGGCAGGCTTTAGCTTTAGCCTGTCTGGCTGAGGGCGATACCAGCCCCAACCCGATGGTGGGGGCAGTGATCGTCAGCGCTGACGGGGAAGTTGTAGGCGAAGGCTATCACCATAAGGCAGGGCAGCCTCATGCCGAGATCAATGCGTTGAAGGAAGCGAAGAAGCTGGCCCGCGGCGGCACGATCTATGTGACGCTGGAGCCCTGCTCACACTTTGGGCGCACTGGTCCCTGCTGTGAGGCGATCATTGCTGCCGGTTTAAAACGGGTGGTAGCTGCGATCGAAGACCCGAATCCCAAGATTGCCGGCAACGGTTTTCAGCGTTTGCGCGCTGCCGGGATCGAGGTTACTGTAGGCGTGTGTGAGGAAGAAGCGCGGCTGCTGAACGAGAAGTTTTTTCACTGGATCGTAACCGGCAGGCCCTTTGTTTCACTGAAATATGCAATGACCTTAGACGGCAAGATCGCGACCAGGACCGGCGATTCCAAATGGATCACCGGCGAGGACGCCAGGGCTTACGGTCATTATCTGCGCAAAGCCCACGACTGCATTTTAGTTGGCAAGAATACGGTGCTGGCTGATGATCCTGAACTGACGACACGGCTGGTAGAGGGCAGAAACCCGCTGCGGATCGTGCTGGACAGTAACTGCGAAATTCCCATGACGGCAAAGGTTTTTGACGGCGAAACGGAAACGCTGCTGGTTACCGGCAATGCTTTATCAGGTGCGAAGCAGGCGAAAGCAGACGCCTTACGGGAGCTGCCAAAGGTAGAGGTGCTGCAGCTGCCGGCTGTCAATGGCAAGCTGCCGGTAGCACTCCTGCTGGAAGAGCTGGCCCGGCGCAATCTGACCAGTATTTTGGTGGAAGGCGGCAGTACGGTGCATGGCGACTTTTTAGAAGCCGGTTTGGTCGACCGTATTTATGCTTTTATCGCGCCGAAGCTGATCGGCGGCAGGGAAGCGCTGACTCCGGTCGGCGGTACTGGCCTGGCGCTGATGGAAGATTGCTATATTTTGAAGGATACGGAAACGCTGCCTTTGGGAGCAGATATTTTGCTGACGGGCAGAGTGGAAAGGAATAAATGCTGATATGTTTACGGGTTTAGTTGCAGAGCTTGGCACGGTGCGCGGTTTAAAAAGAGTGCAGAACAGTTATCATCTGACTGTAGCCGCGAAAAAAGTGCTGGAGAATTTAAAGATAGGCGACAGCGTCGCAGTCAACGGTGTCTGCCTGACCGTAGTTGTTTTAGGCAGCGGCGAGTTTACAGCCGATGTGATGCCGGAAACAGTACGTCTGAGCAATCTGCGTGATCTGCGCAGCGGCGACCGGGTCAATCTGGAACGGACGCTGCGGCTGATGGATGGTCTGGACGGGCATATCGTCAGCGGGCACGTGGAGGGCATCGGTGTGATCGCAAAATGCCGTCAGGACGGGATCGCCAATGTGGTGACAGTCAAAACGCCGCCTGAGCTGATGCGGTATATCCTGCATAAGGGTTCTATCGCTATCGACGGTATCAGTTTGACGGTGACGGAGGTAACAGGTGACACCTTTTCCGTCTCGCTGATCCCGCATACATCGAAGGAAACCACTTTAGGCTTTAAGACGGTTGGCGACGAGGTCAATCTGGAAACGGACATCATCGGCAAATATGTCGAGCAGATGCTGCGGTTTGGCGAAAAGACAGAGCAACAGGATAAAGCCAGTGTTTTGAGTAAAGCGACTTTATTCGAAAACGGATTTATTTAAATAAGGAGGCTATGAAAATGGAAGAGTTTAAATTTAATACAGTTGAAGAAGCGATAGCGGCAATGAAAGCCGGAAAAATGGTGCTGGTGACTGATGACGAGGACAGGGAAAACGAAGGCGATCTGATTATGGCGGCCGAGCTGTGCACGCCGGAAGCGGTCAATTTTATGGCAAAATATGCCCGTGGGTTGATTTGTATGCCGGCAGCGCCTGAGATCATGGACAAGCTGCAATTTGGCGCTATGGTGGCTAAAAATACCGATAATCACGAAACTGCGTTCTCCGTGTCGGTCGATCATGTGGATACCACAACAGGCATTTCGGCACATGAACGTGCTTATACAATGAAAAAGTGTGCTGACGCTAACGCACAGCCTGAGGATTTCCGCCGTCCGGGGCATGTGTTCCCGCTGCGTGCCCGTGAAGGCGGCGTGCTGCGCCGTACCGGACATACCGAGGCGACTGTTGATCTGTGCACTTTGGCAGGCTTGAAGCCGGTCGGTATCTGCTGCGAGATCATGAGTGAGGACGGCAATATGGCCCGTACTCCCGAATTGAAAGAATTTGCTAAAGAGCACGGTTTGGTATTCATTACAGTAGCGGCTTTGGTTGCTTACCGTAAAGCACATGAAAAAATGGTGCACCGTGCGGCTGAGGCAGCTCTGCCGACTAAATACGGTACTTTCCGTGCCATCGCATACGAGAACGATCTGGATGATCTGTGCCACGTAGCTATCGTGAAGGGCGATGTGGCTGGCAAAAAAGACGTTCTGGTACGCGTCCATTCCGAGTGTCTGACCGGCGATGCTTTCGGTTCACTGCGCTGCGACTGCGGCGATCAGCTGGCAACAGCGATGCGGATGATCGAAAAAGAAGGCTGCGGCGTCGTGCTGTATATGCGTCAGGAAGGCCGTGGGATCGGACTGGCAAATAAGATCAGGGCTTACGCGCTGCAGGATCAGGGGTATGATACAGTGGAAGCTAATGTGAAGCTGGGCTTTGCTCCCGATCTGCGTGATTACGGCATCGGCGCCCAGATCCTTGCTGACCTGGGGTTGACCAGCGTGCGTCTGATCACCAACAATCCGGCGAAACGGGTAGGGCTTTCCGGCTATGGCATTACTGTCAGCGACAGGGTGCCCATCGTTATCGACGCCAATCCTTTCAACGAATTTTATCTGGAAGTCAAAGAGGAAAAAATGGGGCACGAGCTGCACGAAGGACATACGCATAAACACTGCAATTGCTGCAGCTGATATAAAAAATCAAATCAACGAAGATGGAGGCAATGAATATGAAAACTTTAGAAGGTCAATTAACAGCACAGGGTATGAAAGTGGCTATTGTTGTAGCCCGTTTTAACGAATTTATCACCAGCAAGCTTTTGAGTGGTGCTATCGATTGTCTGGAACGTCATGGTATGGAAAATGAAAATATCACCGCCGTTTGGGTGCCGGGTGCTTTCGAGATCCCTTTGGCTGCCCAGAAGCTGGCTGTCAGCGGCAAGTATGACGCCGTTATCTGCTTAGGCGCCGTTATCCGCGGTTCAACTCCGCATTTTGATTATGTTTGCGCTGAAGCTTCCAAAGGCGTGGCGCATGTGGGACTGCAAACCGGGGTACCAGTAGCCTTTGGCGTACTGACTACTGAAAATATCGAACAGGCTGTAGAACGTGCCGGTACCAAAGCTGGCAATAAAGGCGTTGACGCTGCGATGACTGCTATCGAAATGGTCAACCTGCTGAAAAACATCTGATTTAAAAACGTAAGTTAAGCGTAGAATTCCAAGAGGTAAATATAATGAAAGATATTCTGACTAAAGGCACGGCTGAAGGCGTGCGCATTTATGCACTGTGTACTACCAATCTGGTACAGGAGGCTGCCGCCAGGCATCATACCTCCCATTTGGCTAGTGCCGCTTTAGGCAGGGCAATGAACGGCGCCCTGCTTTTAGCAGCCACTATGAAAGATAATGAACGCATCACCCTGCGTCTAAAGGGTGACGGTCCGATCGGTGAGGTTGTTGCCGATGCCGAAGGCACGAACGTGCGTGGGTATGTAGGCGACCCGGACGTGTTTTTGCCGCTGAAAAACGGTAAGCTGGATGTGGGCGGCGCTCTCGGTGCCGGCAATATCATCGTGACCCGCTATCTGCAGAACGCTGAACCCTTTACCGGTTATGCCGAGCTGGTTGACGGCGAGATCGCCAGCGACCTGACTAATTATCTCTATACTTCCGAGCAGACTCCGTCTTCGGTGGCATTGGGTGTTTTGGTCAATAAAGAGGGACAGGTCATAGCCTCCGGCGGCTATTTTATTCAGGCCATGCCTGGCTGCGCCGAGGAGACGCTGGCAAAACTGGAAGAAAATATCAGTTTAACGCCTTATGTTACACAGCTGCTGGAGCTGGGCTATACTCCCGAAAAGATGATCGAAACGATTGCCCGCGGTCTGGAGGTAACGATCCAGGAGAGCGTGGAGCTGAGCTACAAATGCCGCTGCAGCAGAGAAAAGATTCTGGGTGCGCTGGCGACTTTGGGGCAGGAAGATCTTACTGCCATGAGCGAGGATGAGGAAACAGAAGTGCATTGCCAGTTCTGCAACGAAACCTATAAATTCAGCGGGGCAGAAATTGCCGGCCTGCTGAAAAAATAAAGCAACTGCCTGAAACCGCAGGAACATTTTGTTTTTGCGGTTTCAGTGTTTTTGTCAGGTGGGCTGCAGGCAGCTCTTTAAAGCTGGCAAGGTTTGATTTTGCGGCAGCAGATAAATAAATCTTGACATATCGAACAGCTGTTTGTATACTATTGATAGATGATAATTGACAGCAATTAAACAGGAGGCTTGATTAAATGAGTACGGAAAAACTGAACGCTGACAAAACAAAAGCGTTAGAAAATGCAATGCGCCAAATCGAAAAAGATTTCGGTAAAGGTTCGATCATGAAATTGGGCGAAGCCAGCGCAAAAATGAACATTGAGGTCATTCCGACCGGTGCTTTGTCTTTAGATATAGCTTTGGGAGTAGGCGGTATCCCCCGCGGCAGGGTCATCGAGATCTACGGTCCTGAATCTTCCGGTAAAACTACTGTTGCCCTGCATATGATCGCCGAAACACAGAAAATCGGCGGTTACGCAGCGTTTATCGATGCTGAGCATGCTTTAGACCCTGAATACGCACGTAAATTAGGCGTTGACGTCGACAATCTGCTGATCTCTCAGCCTGATAACGGCGAACAGGCTTTGGAGATCGCCGACGCTCTGGTACGCAGCGGCGCCATCGACATCATCGTTATCGACTCCGTTGCGGCTTTGGTACCGCGTGCCGAGATCGAGGGCGAGATGGGCGATTCGCACGTTGGTCTGCAGGCCCGTTTGATGAGCCAGGCGCTGCGGAAGCTGACCGGTATCATTTCCAAATCGAAATGCGCCACTGTTTTTATCAATCAGATCCGTGAAAAAGTCGGTGTTATGTTTGGTAATCCTGAAACGACTACCGGCGGCAGGGCACTGAAATTTTATTCAACTATCCGTCTGGACGTACGCCGCATCGAAACACTGAAAAACGGCAACGATATGATCGGCAACCGTACCCGTGTTAAAATCGTCAAAAATAAAATCGCTCCGCCTTTTAAACAGGCTGAATTTGATATCATGTACGGCGAAGGCATCTCACATGAAGGCTGTATCGTTGACCTGGGCGCAGAGTTTGACATCATCAACAAAAGCGGCGCCTGGTATTCCTATGGCGAAGTACGTTTGGGCCAGGGTAAGGAAAAGGTCAAAGATTTCCTCAAAGAAAATCCGGAAATGGCTGCCGAGATCGAAGCGAAGATCCGTGAGCTGACCATTGCCAAACCAGCCAGTGCAGAAAGCGGTGTAAGCGATGCTGAACCGGTCGTCCAAGAACTTAACGACTGAGCAGGAAGCGTATGATTATGCTTTGGATATGCTGAGCTACCGTGATTACAGCCGCAAGGATATGGAGCTGAAGCTGAAACGCAAAGGCGCAGCTCCCGGCATTATCGCAGGCACTATGCAAAAGCTGCTGGAATATGGTTTTCTGGATGAAAAACGTTATGCCCAGAAGGTTTTTGAAGCATGGCTGGCTAAAAAATATTATGGCAGAAATCATCTGCGGCTGGAGCTGCAGAAAAAAAATGTAGCTGAACGTTATATCAACGGTATTTTGGCGCAGCTTTCTGAAGCAATGGAGCAGGAACGGGCCGAGTATGCTTTGGGAAACTGCCTGAAACGTAATCCTGAAAAATATGATCCTGCTACCAGGGAAGGACGTGCCGCTATCGGCAGATTCCTGTATGCGCGGGGCTTTGCAAGTAAATATATTCAAAAAAGCATTAATAATATACATGGCTCAGTGATACTAATGGATGATTGTTAACTTGACTTTTATATAAAATCCATTTAAAATTATAGTATCCAATCGTGTTAATAATTAATGAATGTTATCCACGAGGCGACAATAGTTTGTTGCCTCATTTTTTTTAAAAATTAATAAGGAGGTGAAAATCATTTTAGAACTTATCGGTATTACTATCGGTGCTGGTGCCGTTGGTGGTGCGATCGGTTATTTAGTACGTAAAAATGTTGCTGAAAACAAAATTGCTACTGCTGAAGAAACCGCTATTCGTATCATTCAGGACGCGGAACAGACCGGTGAAGCCAAACGCAAAGAAGCGTTAGTAGAGGCTAAAGAAGAAATCCACCGCATGCGCAGTGAGATGGAACGAGAAAATAAAGAGCGTCGCAGTGATATCCAACGTCAGGAAAGACGTCTTTTACAAAAAGAAGAAAATCTTGACCGTAAGATAGAATCTTTTGAGAAAAAAGAGGAACACTTAGCCGTCCGAGAGGCATTCCTCAGTGACAGTCAGGCTAAAGTCGATGCATTATATCAAAAACAACTGGGTGAATTGGAACGTTTGTCCGGTTTATCTACCGAAGATGCTAAAAAAGAACTTCTTCAATCCGTTGAAGAAGAAGTGAAACATGAAACCGCTATGCTCATTAAAGATTTGGAGCAGCAGGCGAAGGAGGAAGCAGACAAGAAGGCCAGAGAGATCATTTCCCTGGCGATTCAGCGTTGTGCTGCCGACCACGTAGCAGAAACTACTGTTTCTGTAGTAGCCCTGCCTAATGATGAAATGAAAGGCCGTATCATCGGTCGAGAAGGCAGAAATATCCGGACTCTGGAAACTTTGACCGGTATTGACCTGATCATTGACGATACTCCGGAAGCGGTAATTATTTCCGGCTTTGACCCCGTACGCCGTGAGGTCGCCCGCGTTGCTCTGGAAAAACTGATCAACGACGGCCGTATCCATCCGTCCCGTATCGAGGAAATGGTTGAAAAGGCACAAAAAGAGGTTGAGCAGAAGATCAAGGAAGCAGGCGAGCAGGCTACTTTTGCAGTAGGTGTGCACGGATTGCATCCTGAGCTGATCAAGCTGCTGGGCCGCTTAAAATATCGTACCAGCTATGGTCAAAATGTTCTGAATCATTCTATCGAGGTCGCTCATCTGGCAGGCCTGATGGCTTCCGAATTGGGTGTAGACGTAGTTTTAGCCAAACGTGCGGGCTTACTGCATGATATTGGCAAAGCTATCGACCACGAGATGGAAGGTTCTCACGTTGAGATCGGTATGGAAATCGCTAAGAAATATCGTGAATCTGAATTGGTACTCAATGCTATCATGGCCCATCATGGCGATGTAGAGCCTAAGAGTGTTGAAGCAGTTCTGGTAGCTGCAGCTGATGCTGTTTCTGCCGCAAGACCTGGCGCGAGACGCGAAACATTGGAAAGCTATTTGAAACGGTTAACTCGATTGGAAGAGATTTCTGAATCTTTTGAAGGCGTTGAAAAATGCTTTGCTGTCCAAGCAGGACGCGAGATCCGCATAATGGTCAAACCTGACCAGATCGATGATGCTACATCTATTTTGTTGGCACGCGATATTGCTAAAAAGATCGAAGCCGAGATGGAATATCCCGGTCAGATCAAGGTTGTCATCATCCGTGAAACACGCGCTGTTGACTACGCAAAATAATAGGTTTGAAAATAAATCCCCGAGCCGTCAGGTTCGGGGATTTTTTACATAATTGTTACGATTTATTCGTTTAAAGCACTGCGCTAGCTGTTTGTTTTATGTTATAATATGAGTACTGATTCATTATTTAAAATTTTCTGGAGGTCAGTTGATGAGAATTGATGGTGCCGGCGGTTGTTTTGATAACCGCATTTACGAAATAAACAATAAAAGTGCGTGGAATCTGCTGCTGCTTACAGTCAACGAAATGGGCGTGACGGTTGATTCCCGTGACGACGAAAACTGTATTCTTGAGTGTCACAGCGAGCAAAAACTGATGCGTTTTTCGGCACAGGCAATGGATGAAGAAACGACGCAGGTTTTTGCTGATGTGCATGGAAAAAGGATCCAGGTCTATAATTGGAAGCCTCAGGATAAAGAGGTCAACCTTTTTTATGACTTATTTGAAAACAAACTGCGCGAATACAGGGCTTTTATTCTTTGCCCCGGCTGTAAAGCAAAAATCAGTTCACTGGTAAAATTTTGTCCGGAATGCGGTGTACCGGTAAAATAAAAATAAACCAAATACCGTTAGGTATTTGGTTTATTTTTAATAATCATAGATTAGATAGCGCGGGTAACTTTACCGGAACGCAAGCAACGAGTGCAAACATTAACGCGTTTTACAGAATCGTTAACAATAGCCCTTACTTGTTGAATGTTCGGTTTCCAAGCACGTTTAGTATGTCTATTGGAATGGCTGACGTTATTGCCAGCGAGAGTACCTTTGCCGCAGACTTCGCAAATGGATGCCATGAGTCCCACCTCCTTAACGTATTACGAGCATTAGTTACAAATTTAACAAAAGTATCATACCATAGACTGTAGGTAAAAGCAAGTAAATTTTATAGATTGGCAGTGATTTTATGTGGTGGCGTGAGCCTGTTACCAGTTTAAAGGGTATAGGGATAAAAAAGGCTTTAGATTTTCAGAAATTGAATATTGAAACAGTCGGCGATCTGCTCAACAGGTTTCCGCGCATGGACAGTTACCTTGATTATTCCAAGGTAAAAAGCATCGGCGAATTGACTACTGATAACGAAAAACAGCTTTTCAGCGGCGAAGTATTTCGGATCGCCGATAAATATTCCGGCAAAGGCAGACGTTATACGGTAGTTACAGTTCAGGATGAGAACGGTTATGCCGATATTTTTCTTTTTGCAGCACAGCGTTATCAGGCGCGCAAATATAAGCCGGGGATGCGGTTGATCGTTATTGGCAGGGTGCGGCGTGGTCCAACGGCTAAATTTGTTTCTGAGGCGTTTATTCAAATTGCTGACAGCGACGATAATGTAGCTGCTTTGGGGATTTTACCTGTCTATAGTCTGGCTGGCTCGTTAACGCAGGGTGTTATACGTACGGCGGTCAAACAGGCGCTGGCTAAAGCCGCGCAATATCTGCCGGAAACGCTGCCGGCAGGTCTTATTGCTGCAAGGCAGCTGCCGGACCGGTATACTGCTTTGAAGAATATTCACTTTCCTGAGAACTTTGCCAAATTGGCAGAAGCTAAGCAAAGATTTATTTTTGAAGAACTGTTTTTACTGCAATGCGGGCTGCTCTATTATCGTGACCGGATCAAAGAGGTCAGGCAGGGGATCAAGCACAGCGCGGACGGTAAGCTTGTTCAGGCTTTGAAAAGCTCGCTGCCCTTTGAGCTGACTGAAGCCCAGCAGAAGGCCTGGCAGGAAATATCGCTGGATATGCAGGATAATAAACCAATGCACAGATTGCTGCAGGGCGATGTCGGGTCCGGTAAGACCGTTATATCGGCTCTGGCTTTGGCTAAAACTGCTGAAAACGGTTATCAGGGCTGCATTATGGTGCCGACAGAGATTTTGGCGCAGCAGCATTTTGAGACCCTGACAGAGTATTTAGGCAAACAGGGCTTGCGGGTAGAGCTTTTGACCAGCAGCGTGAAAAAAGCTAAACGCCGGGAAATCTTAGAGGATCTGGAGTTGGGTGAGATAGATGTGCTTGTGGGAACCCATGCCCTGATCCAGGACGATGTTGTGTTTGCCAGATTAGCGTTGGTAGTTACAGACGAACAGCATCGTTTCGGTGTCGAGCAGCGGGCAAAATTATCTAATAAATCCCAGTTTGCTCCCGATATTCTGGTTATGACAGCGACGCCGATCCCACGAACTCTGGCTTTGACTATTTATGGTGATCTTGATACTTCCATGATGCAGGGCAAGCCGGTGGGACGCAAGCCGATCGAGACCTTATGTTATACCGGGGAGAAGCGTAATGCCGTTTATGAGGGACTGGTGCGTCAGGTCCAGTCTGGTCATCAGGCTTATGTTGTCTGCGCTCTGATCGATGAATCTGAAGGTGTGGAAGCGCGTTCGGCAATAGAAGTTTATACGGAGCTGCAGGCAACGTATTTAAAAAATATTCCCTGCGCTCTGCTGCATGGGCGGTTGAAAAATCAGGAAAAAGAAGATATTATGACCCGCTTTGCCGCAGGTGAGATCAAAGTGCTGATCACAACGACAGTTATTGAAGTCGGGGTCAATGTTCCTAATGCAACGCTGATGATCATTGAAAATGCCGACCGATTCGGCTTGGCACAAATGCATCAGCTGCGCGGCAGGGTAGGACGCGGCAAGGACCAGTCATACTGCGTGCTGCTTACGGACAACGATAATCAGGAAACACTGGAGCGGCTGCAGGTGTTGCGTGACAGCGATAACGGTTTTTTCCTGGCGGAAAAAGATCTGGAACTGCGCGGCGCCGGTCAATTATTCGGTTTACGTCAGCACGGCTTGCCTGATTTATATATTGCTGATATACTGCAGGATATAGGTGTTTTGATAGAAGCGCGCGAATTAGCTAAAAAAGCGTTTCAGGACCCGCAGATGCTGCGAGAGATAGAAGGTGCCCTCAGCAGTCAATTTGATGAACGGTTCCAGCGTATTTTTTATTCTTAGATTACTGAGGGAGATAAAATGGAGAATGGAACAAAATGGTATCGCGATCCCGATATCATAACTAAACTTGTTGCAGTAGCGTTATTAGTAGTGCTGGGGTGCTGCATTCATTTCTTTGCACAGGATTTTTTTGATAAAGCTCTGAGGCTGGTAGTCAGCGGCAATGTCAACGCATTAGCGGAATACTTGCGTTCCTTCGGCCCCTGGGCAATAGTCATCAGCTTTCTGCTGGATGTTTTTATCAATGCTGCCAGTATTTTTCCGTCGATCTTTCTTTCAACTGCCAACGGTTTGATTTTTGGTTTGCCTTTAGGTATTCTGATCTCCTGGCTGGCAGAAACAGTCGGCGTTGTTATCAGCTTTTTGCTGATGCGCTATTTCTTTCGCGGAGCAGCTGAAAAAATCATTGCAACCAGCAACAGCTTAAAAAATATCGATGAAGCCAGCGGCAAAAACGGTCTGCAATGGATGGCCTTTGCCAGAGCGCTGCCGTACTTCCCGTCGGGGATATTGACCGCTGTAGGCGCGCTCAGCCGGATCAGCGTCCGTGATTATATCATTGCCAATCTGATCGGTAAATTCCCTTCAACGGCGCTTGAAGTAGTTATCGGGCATGACGTAGTAAATTTTCGGCAGAATAGTATGCGTCTGACGATTTTAGTCATAGTTACAGGCGTCGTATTTTGGGCATATAAAAGATATAAAAAATAACTGTATAAGCTGAAAAATTGAATTATATCACATTTAAAATGTAAATATATATACTTTTGGCTAATAAGGTGTATTAAACAAATCGGTATTTGCTGGAGGGATAAAATGAATGTAGAATATCGAGCATATAAAGATTTACCTTGTGATAAGTTATATCAATTATTTCTGGCGGTAGGCTGGGCGGAAGATAGTACAACATCACAAGGAATGATAGATAGTTTTAATATTGGTTTCGTTAATTCAACGTTTGTTTTTTCTGCGTGGGTTGATGACAAATTAATAGGATGTGTAAGGGTTTTAAGTGACTTATATTTTCGTTCGATTATTTATGATTTGGCCGTTTTGCCTGAATTTCAAAATAAAGGTATTGGTAAAGAATTAGTGCAAAGATGCAGAAATGCTTGTGAAAGTTCAGAATGGTTAGTGCAGACAGATATAGCAAAAGGTTTTTATGAGAAAATCGGTTTTAAAGAAAATAATGATTCTTTTCTTACAATTCCTTGTAAATTGTTTCAAACAATGAAGGTCAAAAAATAACTGCTTAATTGCAGTTATTTTTTGGTGCAATCAGGATAATAATTTTCTTTTAGTATCTCTTGTAAGAATAATTGAAAGCAGTTATAATATGTAGAGTAATAAAAGAGGAGGGTCTTTTATATGAGTAAACATCAATTTACGGATAACCGTGTTGCAATCGAGCCGGATAATCCTGCTGTACAAAGGCTTGAATTCAAATGCATCAAATGTGGTTCCTGCAAAACAGTCTGCACTGATTATATCGGTGTCTGCGGCACCTATGATCTTAAGGCGACCGGAGATGTGCCTATCTGCATCAACTGCGGCCAGTGCGCTAATGTGTGCCCGGCAGACAGCATTACCGAAAAGGTTGAGGCTTATGAAGTAGCGGCTGAAATGCGCGATCCTGAAAAGATCGTGATTTTCAGCACTTCTCCTTCTGTGCGTATTGCTTTAGGTGAAGAATTTGGTATGGCGGACGGCAGCTTCGTTGAAGGTAAAATGGTAGCGCTGCTGAAAAAACTGGGTGCAGACTATGTGCTGGATACTAATTTCGCCGCTGATTTGACGATCATGGAAGAAGCCAGCGAGCTGGTGGAACGTATCACTAAAGGTGAAAAGCCGCTGCCGCAGTTTACCAGCTGCTGCCCGGCCTGGGTCAAATTCGCTGAAACCTATTATCCGGAAATGCTGCCGCATATTTCCAGCGCAAAAAGCCCGATTGGAATGCAGGGGCCGACGATCAAAACTTATTTTGCCAGGAAAATGGGCATTGATCCTCAAAAAATCGTTAATGTTGCCGTTACTCCCTGTACGGCTAAAAAATATGAGATCCGCCGCGACGAGATGAATGCGGCCGCCAGACATTTGGGCATTGAAGGTATGCGTGATATGGATTATGTGATCACGACGCGTGAGCTGGCACTGCTGGCGAAGGATGCAAATATTGATTTTACCACTTTGGAAGATCAGGTATATGACGACTTTATGGGTCTTGGTTCCGGTGCCGGCGTGATTTTCGGCAATACCGGCGGCGTTATGGAAGCCGCTGTACGCAGTGCTTACACCTTCGTTACGAAAAAAACTGCGCCGGCAGCTTTATACGACCTGCAGCCTGTGCGCGGTCTGGAAGGTATCAAGGAAGCTTCGGTAGATATTGACGGTCTGGAAGTAAAGGTCGCTATCGTCTATGGTACTGCTAATGTCCGTAAATTGATCGAAAAAATTAAAAGCGGCGAAAAAAGCTATCATTTTGTTGAGGTCATGACTTGTCCGGGTGGCTGTATCGGCGGCGGTGGTCAGCCTAAAGATAGGGAATATAAAGGCGATGCTTTGCGCGCCAAGCGTATCGAAGGTCTTTATAAACGTGATGACTCGATGCAGCTGCGTTTAAGTCATGAAAATCCTGAAATCATCAAATTATATGAAGAATTTTATGGTGAACCGCTCAGCGAACTGGCCGAGCAGATGCTGCACACCATGTATTTCGATAGAAGCGCTGATCTGGGCGGAGTTTATATCGCTCCGACAGAAGTTAAACCTGCGGCTGGCTTAAAACAATTCCGCTGTAAGGTCTGCGGTTATATCTACGAAGGCGCAAGCCTGCCGGAAGATTATACCTGCCCGACCTGCGGCGTTGGCGCCGAAATGTTTGAAGAAGTACAATAAAGTTTAAGTAAAAAGCTGAAACCAAAAGGTTTCAGCTTTTTATCATTTATCCAGCAGTTTATAAATTTGAGGGAAGGGCTCGACCGTACGTTTTAAAATGCCGTTGATGTAGGCGATAGTAATACCGTAGTTGGTGATGGGAATATTTTGATCGACGGCACATTTGAGGCGGTACTGCATTTCCCGTTCATTCAGCATACAGGCGCCGCAGTGGATGATCATTTTATAAGGGGAGAGGTCAAGCGGAAATTCTGTGCCGCTGGTAAAAATAAATTCAGGATTTTTACCTGTATATTCTTTGATCCAGCGGGGCAACTTGACAGTGCCGATATCGTCGCACTGGCGGTGATGGGTACAGCCTTCGCCGATCAGTATCTTGTCACCGTCCTGAAGGCTGTCGAGTGCTGTAACGCCCTGGACTGCGGTTTGCAGGTTGCCTTTATATCGGGCAAAAAGGATCGAAAAAGAAGTCAGATGAATATCGGCAGGCGTTTCTGCGGCAACTTTTTTAAAGACCTGGCTGTCGGTGATAACCAGCTGTGGACGTTTGCCTAAATTTTGCAGTGTGTTTGCCAGTTCATTTTCTTTGACGACGATGGCGGTAGCGTCTGCTTCCAAAATATCACGGATCGTTTGCTGCTGCGGCAGGATCAGGCGTCCTTTGGGAGCGGCAGAGTCAATGGGGACGACCAGAACTACGAAGTCGCCTGGAGATAGCAGATCAGCAACCAGGCGTGCTTTGTTTTCATCTACAGGTGCTGCTTTAGCAATGGCTTCTTTAAGTTCAAAAATATTGAGCTTCTGTGCTGCGCTGACGAATAGAGGCTTATTTTCTGGCAGCAGCGCCTGGCAGGCAGTTTTTTTATCTTCATCTATGGTTTCGCATTTATTGATAACCACGAGCAGAGGGATTTTTTTGGCATTGATCCGTTCTATCAAACGCAGGTCTTCAGCAGAAGGCCCGGCAGCGGCATCAATAACCAAAAGCGCTATATCGGTTTTATTAAGAACCTGATAGGCTTTTTGGATGCGCAGGCTGCCTAGCACGCCTTCGTCGTCAATACCGGGAGTGTCGATAATCATTACGGGCCCCAGAGGCAGGATCTCCATAGCTTTATAAACAGGGTCGGTAGTGGTACCCTTTGTTTCAGAAACGATTGCCAGATTTTGACCGGTGATAGCATTGATCAGACTGGATTTTCCGGCGTTGCGTTTACCGAAAATACCAATATGAACACGTTCTGAAGCTGGGGTGGTATTTAAACTCATAAAATCACTTCCTTCTATATAAATTATATACTAAAATAGTGCAGAAATAGTACAAATAAGTTTTCTGAAAAATATACAATATCACACTTGTATACAAAATTGCTAAATTTTTGTAACAGTTATTGACGATGCTGTTAGTTTTAAAGTATATTATATATGCGTGTGGAATAATTCACAACCAAACCAAAATAAAGGAGGCGTATGAATGAGTACTAATAATGATTCAACGCAGCATGTTCAAATCGCAGTAGCCGACCCTACACCCTTGGGACTGTTTGGTCTGGCCGTCGTAACAATGGTGGCTTCTGCACAAAAATTGGGTATCGTTGAAGGTGTATCCTGGGTTTTGCCGTGGGCACTTTTCTGCGGGTCCTTTGCCCAGCTGTTAGCTGGTTATTTTGATTATTGTCATCGCAATATTTTTGGCGCAACCATCTTCAGTGCTTTCGGCTTTTTCTGGTCCGCAGTAGGTATGAGCTGGATGATTAAAGCAGGAGCTTTTGGTCCTGGTCTTGCTGCCGGTGTGGACACTAAAGCTATTGGTTTTGCATTTTTGGCCTATTTTATATTTGCCTGCATTGGTACCATTGCTGCGTCCTCTGCAAGTCTGTTCTTATTCGTAGATATGGTTTTCATTGATATCTTACTTTTAGGTTTAGCTTTAGACGGGCTTGGTATCGGCGGTCATTTCCCGCATACCATGGCTGCTTATGCTGAAATGGCAGTAGCGCTTATTTCCTTATACGGCGCCGGAGCAGGCTTCCTCAATAATTTCTATGGCCGTCAGTTCTGGCCGGTTGGAGCTCCGCTGGGTATCTGGAAAAAATAATCTTGTTTGCTAAAAAAGCACTGTGAATTGCTCACAGTGCTTTTATTTTTTCAAAATTACTTAACCAGTTCCAAACGGGGGTTGGGCAGATAAACGCGTCCTGCTTTGGCGCATTCTTTGCCGTTGACCATAACTATATCGGCAGTAAAGTTGATGTTGCCGTCAAAAAGGCTTGAGCCGACGGCATAAGTATCTACAGGTATATTTAAAGCTTCAAATTCAGTGATGCGTTCGACGTCGAAACCACCGGAAACGATGATTTTTACATAATCGAAACCTTCTGCGTCTAAAGCTTTTCTGACATTCTGCACAAGTTCTTTGCAGACGCCAGTCGGTTTGAACATGCCCATCTGGCTGAGCAGACTTTTGTCTACCATAGTGCCGGAGGTGTCAAGGCGTACTCCCGCTAATTTGCGGCCTAATTTGCGCGCTACCTGCAGGGATGTTTCAACACAATCATTATCAAAATCAACTAAAGCGATACGGGCGATGTCGGGTGCGACATACTTATCAAAAGCACAGGTTGCCGCTACCGTGTCGCCGTTGTAGGCAGCGATCAGAGCGTGGGGGATAGTTCCCAGGCCGATGCCGTTGCTGGCTAAAGCGTTAGCGTCAGTAGAAAAGCCTTTGATGCCGCCGATCATCGCGGCATAACCGTCAGATTCCTGGGTTTGCCAGGTGTCATAGCGGGCGGGGAAGAAAAGTACAGGTTTGCCGTTGGCGGCAGTTACGACGCGGCGTACGTTAGTGGCGATACGGCTCTGACGCGCCAGAAAACCAAGATAAACCGTTTCCAGATGGGCAAAGTCGGCCAGATCACCTTCGATAGTCATCAAAGTTTCCCACGGAGCGACTTCGTCACCGTCGTGTAAAGCGTGGATCGTAATATTTTCAGGATTGTGTGCGCAGGTTTTGATCAGGGCGATACTTTCATCAATACCGCAAACAACTACCGGTTCACGGGTGAAAAGCTGCATCATGACCCTGGGATGGTGATTATCGCCATTCAGTATCTCCTCGGTACGCATAAAATAAGCGTCGGTGTAATAACCGGCTTTGATTTTTTCTACCGGAAAATGAAAATGTTCAACTGGTAAACGATTTTTCATGATAACCTCCATCATTAAATATAGAATAAATTAGCTCTTGATATTGTGCTAATTACATTTTATGATACAATAATAGCGCTACAGGTTCAAGTTTTTTGATAAATTTTTCTTAAATGGAGTTTCTAAATGGCATCTTGCGAGAAGAAATATACAATATTATTATTGTCAGCTCCGATAGGCTCAGGGCATAAACTGGCTGCTCAGGCACTGGAACAGTCTTTTGCACTGGCAGAGAATGTGTGTGTTGTGCACGGAAGTGTTTTTGATTTTTTCCCGGGCAGTATCGGCAAGGCTTTCTTAAGTTTTTATTTATGGGTACTTTCTTACTGTCCCTGGTTGTATGAACTGGCGTATAAGTGGGGAAATCGTCAAAGCGGTTCTTTATGGCTGCGCAATTTGATCAACAGTATCTTAGCAGGGCTGGCACAGGATTTTCTGACCAGAACAAATCCTGACGCTGTAATTGCGACGCACGCTACACCGGCAGGTATCATGGCGATCTATAAGAAAAAATTCAAGCCTGATTTGTTGTTGGGCGCGGTGGTTACTGATTATACGGTGCATAAATGGTGGCTGTGCGAAGGAGTAGATGTATATTTTTCGGCGGCAGAAAACCTGCTTCCGCAGTTTGCTGCTTTGAGCACTGAGGTTTTACCAACAGGGATACCTGTTCGAAGGCAGTTTTATCAGGAGCACGACCGTCAGGAGCTGCGCCGTAAATTTAACTGGTCTGAGCAGGATATAGTGTGTCTGCTGATGGGCGGCGGCGAGGGACTGCTGCCTATGGAAAGTATTGTTAAAGCTTTTCACGGTAATTTACCGCAGCATTTGAAAATTATTGCGGTCGCCGGCCATAATGAAGGCTTACAGCACCGGCTGGAAATTTTTAAAGAGGTGCCTTTGACGGTCTATGGATTCACAGATGATGTGCCTGAGTTATTACTGGCGGCAGATATAGTTGTGACCAAAGCGGGCGGCTTGACAGCGGCCGAAACTTTGATTGCCGGCTGCAGCTATATTATTTATAAACCGCTGCCGGGGCAGGAAACCGGTAATGCTGTTTATTTGGAGCAATATTGCGGAGCGCAGGTGGCACGATCGCCGCAGGAGGTAAAAACTATGGTTTGCCGTTATGCAAAGCTTGCCGCGCCTGTACGTCTTGCAGAAAGGCAGCAGCGCAGCATGAAATATGGCAAGCCTGAAGCAGCCCGAAAAATCAGCGATTACATTTTAAAAAAACTTGAAAAATAAGTAAAAACTTGACCGCTGGCTAAATCAACTCTATAATGAAATGGATTTGGAAAAAATAATATTTTGCGACACCCGGTTTTCGTGTGGATGCCTGCAATCTATCGGAGGCATTGACTTGGAACGTTATTATTGGGGTGCTTTAAGCGCTTCTGTCGGCTTGGGCAACAGCAAGCTTGAAGCTTTAGTTACAGTATTTGGCAGTGCGCGCAGTACATATCTGGCTGAACGCCAGGAGCTTTTGGCTGCTGGAATATATAAGGAAGCTGCTATTGACAAGTTTTTGAAGTTCAGGGATCTGTATTTACCTGAGCAGCTGCAGCGGTTTTGTGAGCGTCAGAAGGTGCGTCTGATGACGAGCAGTGATGCTGATTATCCAGCTATGTTAAAGCATATTGCCTTACCGCCGAAGGTTTTATATATCAAAGGTAATTTGCCAAGACTTGATTACAGTCTAGGTATCGTTGGTTCGCGCAGAGCTTCTGCTTATGGTTTGAAGGCGGCAGGAGATTTTGCTGCTGATCTGGCGGCTGCGGGACTGGTTATCGTCAGCGGCGGGGCCAAAGGTATTGACAGTGCTGCCCACAAAGGCGCGCTGCAGGCTGGCGGCAGTACCGTCGCAGTGCTTGGCTGTGGTATAGATGTTGTTTATCCTCGTGAAAATGCAGCGCTTTTCGAGCAAATATGTGCAAATGGGGCACTGGTTACAGAGTTTGCCCCGGGAACAGAACCGCTTGCGGCTAATTTCCCTTCGCGCAACCGGATTATCAACGGAATGACGAAGGGCATACTGGTGGTGGAAGCGGCAAAAAAGAGCGGTGCCATGATCACGGCGGAGTTTGCCGCGGATGAAGGACATGATGTTTATTGTATTCCAGGAAGTATCTACCTGCCTAACAGTATCGGCTGTCATAGCCTGATAAAATCCGGGGCACAGCTTGTGGATAGGCCGGAAGATATTTTGAATGATCTGGAATTGGGCCGCGGCAGCAGGCAGAAAATAGAGAATTTATCATTGTTTGCCGGTACTGAAACAGAAACTGTTTCAGAGCTGGCGCAGCAGTTGATGGATATAATGACACAGGAACCGGTTACTTTAGAAGAACTGGTAGAATTAAGCGGTCGCTCTCTGGCAGAGATCAGCGGGGAACTGCTGGATCTGCAAATGCAAGGTAAACTGGGCCTGGCAGACGGGCGCAGATATTACCGAATTTAGGAGGACTTATTATTATGACGAAAAATTTAGTAATCGTGGAATCACCTACTAAGTCAAAAACTATTGAAAAATTTTTAGGGCGTAACTATACGGTACGCGCTTCGATGGGACATTTGCGTGATTTGCCGAAAAGCCTGTTCGGTGTTGATATTGAACATGATTTTGAACCTAAATATATCAATATTCGCGGCAAGGGCGAACTGATCAAAGAATTGAAAACTCTGGCTAAAAAAGCTGATAAAATTTATCTGGCAACTGACCCTGACCGCGAAGGTGAAGCTATCGGCTGGCATTTAGCACATATTCTGGGCGTCGACCCGGAAGCAAACTGCAGGATCGAATTTCACGAGATCACGTCCGGCGCCATCAAAGACGCGTTGAAAAATCCTCGTCCGATCGATCTGGATAAAGTCGACGCGCAGCAGGCACGCCGTATTATTGACCGTATCGTGGGTTATCAGCTCAGCCCGTTGCTGTGGCGGAAAATCAGAAAAGGCTTGAGTGCCGGACGCGTGCAATCTGTAGCAGTAAAAATTATTGCTGACAGGGAAAAAGAAATTGCTGATTTTGTACCCAAAGAATACTGGACGCTGAATGCGAAGCTGCGCGAAAAAGCAAAAGCACCGATTTTTGAGGCAGAGGTCATCAAACATCTGGGTAAAAAGCTGGAAATTCGCTCGGCTGAAGAAGCGGCTGTTGTAGAAAAGGCTTTGGCTAAAGCTGCTTATGTTGTTGAAGAAGCAACGAAAAAGGAGCGTAAACGTAATCCGCTGCCGCCGTTCACTACCAGCAGCCTGCAGCAGGAAGCAGTGAAGCGTCTGAATTTTACTACTAAAAAGACGATGATGGTAGCGCAGCAGCTTTATGAAGGCGTCGCTGTGGGTAAAGAAGGCTCTGTCGGTCTGATTACCTATATGAGAACTGACTCTGTGCGTATTGCTGACGTCGCCGCTGAAGATATTCGCGGTTATATCGAAAGTGAATTTGGTAAGGAGTTCCGCCCTGCGCGTGCCAACAGCTATTCCAGTAAGAAAAATGCTCAGGACGCACATGAAGCGATCCGTCCTACCAGCGTACACCGTACACCAATGGAAATGGCAAAATATCTGAATAAAGATCAGCTGAAGCTATATTCTCTGATCTGGAACCGTGTCGTTGCAAGTCAGATGGCTCCTGCTGTTTTTGATGTCACTACCTTATTGATTGCCGCAGGAGATTATCAGCTGCGGGCGACAGGTTCGGTTTTGAAGTTTGAGGGCTTCTTAAAGCTCAGCGATAAAAAAGATCTGCTGGAAGAGAAGGATAAAAGCGTTCCCTATCTGGCAGCTAAAACACCAGTAGAATTATATAAGCTTTTACCGGCTGAACAGCACTTTACCGAGCCGCCTGCTCATTTTACCGAGGCTACGCTGGTTAAAGAGCTGGAAGATAAAGGTATTGGCCGCCCAAGTACTTATTCGCCTACGATCCAGACTATTCTGGACCGCGGTTATATTGCCAAGGAAGGCAAGAAACTGATGATTACTGAGCTGGGGCTCATGATCGTCGAGATGCTGACTAACTATTTTAAAGATATCATCGATATTCCTTTTTCGGCTGAATTGGAAACAGAGCTGGATGAAATTGCTGAGCATAAAGCCGATAAAACCCAAATACTGGAAAAATTCTATGGGCCGTTTGCTAAATTGATGGAAAAGGCCGATAAAGAAATTGAAGCGGTAGAAGCACCGGTAGAAGTCAGCGATGTGCAGTGTGAAAAATGCGGACGCATGATGGTGATCAAACAGGGGCGATTTGGTAAATTCCTGGCCTGCCCTGGCTTTCCTGAATGCCGCAATACAAAACCTATCCTGCATAAGATCGGTGTCAAATGCCCCGAATGCGGCGGCGAGGTTATCGAACGTAAAACAAAAACGCGCCGTATCTTTTACGGCTGCGCTAATTATCCTGACTGCAAATTTACTTCCTGGGACAGACCTACGGAAGAAAAATGTCCTAAATGCGGTAAGGTAATGCTGGAGCGCCTTGAAAAGAACGGTAATAAAAAATTGTATTGCTCCAACGAAAATTGTGAAAATGGCTTGCAAGTCAAAAAAGGAAAGGCAGGGCGTAAAAGTGCCAAAAGCAAATGAGCCGATTCATGTTATCGGCGCAGGTTTAGCCGGCTGTGAGGCCGCTTATCAAATAACCAAATATGGTATTCCTGTGATTTTGCATGAAATGCGTCCTGGAAAATCTGACGAAGCACATAAAACGGCAGATTTTGCTGAACTTGTTTGCAGTAATTCTCTGCGCGCCAATAATCTGGAAAATGCTGTCGGGCTTCTTAAAGAAGAGATGCGTCGCCTTGACTCGCTGATCATGCAGCAGGCTGATAAACATCAGGTCCCTGCAGGCGGAGCCCTGGCAGTTGACCGGGAAGGGTTTGCGCAGGGTATTACGGAAGCTGTCAAAAAACAGCCTTTGATCACTGTAGTTCATGAAGAAGTAACTGATTTACAGAAGCTTGAAGGTTATGTTGTTGTTGCCAGCGGTCCTCTTACTTCGCCGGCATTAGCCGAAAATATCAAACAACTGGTGCAGGCCGATTATTTTCATTTTTTTGATGCTGCGGCGCCGATTGTTACCGCAGAGTCTTTGAATTATGAAAAGGTCTATCGCGCCTCGCGTTATGATAAAGGCGATGCCGATTATCTGAATTGCCCGTTTGAAACAAAAGAAGAATATCTGGCCTTTTGGGAAGCGTTACGGACAGCTGAACTGGCGCCTGTCAAAGAATTTGAAAAAGAGGTCTTTTTTGAAGCCTGTATGCCGATCGAAGAAATGGCCCGCCGTGGCGAAGATACTATGCGTTTCGGACCGCTTAAGCCTGTAGGATTGGTTGATCAGAGAACGGGCAGGCAGGCTTATGCCGTAGTACAGCTGCGTCAGGACAATGCTGCTGCTTCGCTGTATAACTTAGTCGGGTTCCAGACCCATTTGAAATGGCCGGAACAAAAACGTGTTTTTGGTATGATACCAGGATTGGAAAATGCTGAATTTGTCCGGTATGGTGTGATGCATAAAAACTCTTATATAAATTCGCCTAAATTATTGAATGATAAATTTAATTTTACAGCCGCACCCAGATTTTATTTTGCCGGGCAAATGACCGGTGTGGAAGGTTATGTAGAATCGGCTGCCTCAGGCCTGATGGCTGGCATCCATGCCGCCAGGGCATATTTGGAGCTGCCGGCGGTAACCTTTCCGGAAGAAACGGCTCACGGTGCTTTGGCGCATTATATAAGCAATCCTGAAATCAAAGATTTTCAGCCGATGAATGTTAATTTTGGTCTGCTGCCGTCTTTAGGCAAAAAGATCCGCAATAAAAAAGAAAAAAACGGTCTGATTGCAGAACGTGCTTTAAATGCTTTGCAGGATGTACTGCAGGCAATCAAATAAATCGTTATGAGCAGGAAAGACACGCATACTTTATTTTATAAACTGCTGCGGCTACACTTTGGGCTGGCCTTATATTCTATCGGTTTGACGCTGGGAATACAGGCTAATATAGGTTTGGCGCCCTGGGAGGCTTTCGGTATCGGCGTTTCTTATGTTACCGGATTGTCCTACGGGACGATCAATGTTTTGACCGGACTTTTGATTTTGGTCGTGACAGTTGCTATGGGTGAGCGTTTTGGTTTAGGTACGATCCTCAATGCTGTTTTGATTGGCTTTGGCGTTGATGTACTTCAGTATTATCACGCTGTACCGCTGATAGAAAATTACTGGCTGGGTATTATCATAATGTTTTTAGGTCAGTTTTCTATCAGCCTGGGTACTTATTTTTATATCAGCGCCGGACTTGGTTCGGGTCCGCGTGATTCCCTGATGATCGGGTTAAAAAGGAGAATGCCCAGGGTGCCCATAGGTATGATCAGAGGCTTGATCGAAGGCAGTGTACTATTGGCCGGCTGGCTGCTGGGAGCGAAGGTCGGCTTAGGTACTGTGATCGCTGCTTTTGGTATCAGTACCATTTTACAGATGACGTTTAACTGGCTGCATTTTGACGCCAAGTCGGTTCAGCACGAAGGCATCTGGCAGACTTTGGGTATAAAAAAAGTTTGAAATTTTAAAAATAGCGGTCCAATGATTGGGCCGTTATTTTTGTTTATATTCAGATTTTTACACATTTTTGTGTATTCAATAAAAAATTCAAAAAATTTAGCACTTGGTTATTGAAATAGTTTCCTGGTTTATGATACTATAAGTCTACATAAGAAGAAGAGGTTTATTATGGCAGAATCAGCATTGCAATATCCAATGGTAGATAAGTTCCTCAGATACCTGCAGGTTGAGAAAAACACTTCGCCGCTGACTGTTAAAAATTATGCTGCTGATATAAGTTTATTCAGCAATTTTTTAACAGAACGGTTGGGCGGAGATTTTCAATGGCAGAAAATTGGAGTACTGGATATTCGTGCCTATCTGGCGCTGCTCAATAAAGAAAAGTATGCGCGGACAACTATTGCCAGAAGGATTTCTTCGCTGCGTTCTTTTTACAAGTTTTTGCTGCGCGAAAATTATGTAGAACAAAATCCTTTTGTAAAGGTAAGAACGCCGAAGCTGGAAAAAAGGCTGCCGGTATTTTTGGAAGAGCTGGAAATCAATGAAATTTTGACTATGCCTGACAAAGATACACTTGGACTGAGAGATCAGGCTATTTTAGAACTGCTTTATGCTACAGGCTGCCGTGTTTCCGAATTGGTAGGGCTTACAACAACTAACATTGATCTTGGCAGTCAATATGTCTTACTGCTGGGCAAGGGAAACAAAGAACGCATCGTGCCGATAGGGCATACCTGCTGTCAGGCTGTGCGGCAGTATTTGCAGGTTACACGCGGAGCTTTGATGGAAAAGTATAAAACAGCGGTGCATGATAAGGTTTTTGTTAATAGCAGGGGAGGTCCGCTGACGGATCGCAGTGTCCGCAGGATCTTAGATAAATATATAACCCAGCTGGCTATGCAGAAAAAAGTCAGTCCTCATACTATCCGGCATACTTTTGCCACACATCTTTTGGATCATGGTGCTGATCTAAGGGCTGTTCAGGAACTGTTGGGGCATGCCAACCTGTCTACAACGCAGATTTATACTCACATCACAACCGAACGTATTACTTCTGTATATCAGAAAAATCATCCGCGCGCTTAAAATTTGAGGGAGGAATCATCATGGAACTTTTGGAGAAAACAAGAAAAATCAACAAATTGCTGCAACGGGGGGAAAAAGTAGAATACAACGCTATCGCACGTCTGCTGCGCGATGTTATCGGCGCGAATATTTATATTGTTGGGCGTAAGGGCGGCGTCAAAGGCAGCGCTCTTCAGGATGATTTCGAATGTGATATTATGCGCGAGCAGGTTTTGGATGTCAAAAGATTTCCGCAAAAATATCTGGATTTTATTATGGATGCAAAAGAAACAGTTTCCAATATTGAACATAAAAATCAGGAATGTTCCTTTGTCAAAGGTACGAAGTGTTTTTTTGATCAGAAAAAAACTACTATCGTTCCCATTTATGGCAACGGCGAACGTATCGGTACTTTGATCGTTGCTAAATACGATAAACCATTTGACGACGAGGATCTGCTGCTGGCTGAATATGCTGCGACAGTTATCGGTGTTGAGATCCTGCACGAGCGGGCAGCTAAAGTAGAAGAAGAAGTGCGTAAAAAAGCAATGGTTCAGATTGCTTTTTCAACTCTGTCGTATTCTGAACTGGAAGCTATTGTTAACATTCTGGGCGAATTGAAAGGCATGGAAGGTTTACTGGTCGCTTCTAAGATTGCAGATCGTGTCGGTATCACCAGGTCGGTGATCGTTAACGCATTGCGTAAATTTGAAAGTGCCGGCTTGATCGAAACGAAATCTCTGGGCATGAAGGGAACCTATATCAGGATCAAAAATGAATTTCTGCTGGAAGAACTGCGTAAAAATAATGCTTAAATAAGTAACGGCTGATTTACTGTAAGATTGCGGTAAATCAGCCGTTTTTATTAGCTTGTAGGGCAAACTGATAAGATATTGTTAAAATTTTTACAAAAACTACTTGCTTTTGTGTAATCACTGTGCTAGTATAGTAAAAATATTTCAAAGAAGAAGGGAGTTTTATAATGCGTACAGACAAATTTGCAAAAGAAGGTTTGACTTTTGATGATGTGCTTTTGGTTCCGGCAGAATCTGATGTTTTGCCGCGTGATGTAGATGTTTCAACTTATTTGACTAAAAACATTAAATTGAATATTCCTCTGATCAGCTCCGGTATGGATACTGTAACAGAGTCAAAAATGGCGATCGCTATTGCCCGCGAAGGCGGTTTAGGCGTTATCCACAAAAATCTGACGATTGAAGAGCAGGCTGGGGAGGTTGCCAAAGTAAAACGCAGCGAACACGGTATCATCGTCGATCCTTTATTTTTGGCTCCGGATAATATTCTGGCTGACGCCGTCAAAATGATGGAGCATTATCATATTTCCGGTGTGCCTATCTGTGACCCTGACGGTAAGCTGCAGGGCATTATTACAAACCGTGACCTGCGCTTTGAAACTAACCTTAATAAACTGATCAAAGAGTGTATGATCGGTGAAGGTCTGGTAACTGCTCCGGTTGGCACCAGCCTTGAAGACGCCAAAAAATTACTGCGTGAGCATCGCATCGAAAAATTGCCTTTAGTTGACAGTGAAGGCTACCTTAAAGGGCTGATCACGATCAGCGATATTGAAAAAGCTAAAATGTATCCTAATGCCTGCAAAGACAGCGACGGCCGTCTGCGTGTAGCAGCTGCCGTAGGCGTTGGCGCTGATATGATGGACCGCGCCTCTGCTTTAGTTGCTGCTAAGGTAGATGTTATCGTTATCGATACCGCTCACGGACATTCGCATGGCGTTCTGAGTTCAGTACGCCGCCTGCGCGAAGCTTTCCCTGAATTAAATATCATTGCTGGCAATGTAGCTACAGGAGCTGCAACCGAAGCTTTGATCAAATGCGGCGTTGATGCCGTTAAAGTCGGTATCGGACCGGGTTCTATCTGCACGACCCGTGTTGTAGCCGGTATTGGTGTGCCTCAGATCACTGCCGTCAATGATTGTGCCGCTGTGGCCCGTAAATATGGCGTGCCGATCATCGCTGATGGCGGCATCAAATATTCCGGTGATATTGCTAAAGCTATTGCCGCCGGTGCAAATGTTGTTATGATCGGTGGCTTGCTGGCAGGAACTGAAGAGTCTCCTGGCGAAACTATTATCTATCAAGGGCGTTCTTATAAAGTATACCGTGGTATGGGTTCCTTAGGAGCTATGGAACGCGGTTCCAAAGACCGTTATTTCCAGGAAAACGCCGATAAGTTAGTGCCGGAAGGAATTGAAGGCCGCGTACCTTTCAAGGGCCTGGCAGCGGAAACTATTTTCCAGCTGGTTGGCGGCTTGCGCGCAGGTATGGGTTATTGCGGTGCTAAAGACATCGAAGAAATGATCACCAAAACTCAATTTATTCGTATGACTGGCGCCGGGTTGAAGGAAAGTCATCCGCATGATGTCATCATTACGAAAGAAGCTCCTAACTATAGCCTGTAATAAAATTTAAGGGAGGTTTTTCGAGTATGGAAGATGCAGTTTTATTTTCTTTAAAAGGTCAGGTTGCCGTAATTACCATGAACAGACCGCAGAGCTTGAATTCGATGAATGAAGCTTTGATCGACGGGCTGCATGCGGCGCTGACCAGGGTGGAAACCGATCCAAGTGTTAAATGCGCTGTGCTGACAGGTAACGGCAAGGCTTTTTGTGCCGGCGGCGATCTGCCGTTTTTAGAAACACTGGCAGATACTGCTGCTAAAAAGGCTTTCATTGCTAAAGTAGGGCAGGTTGCCAAACGCATTACAGCGATTGAGAAACCGATCATTGCTATGGTCAATGGCGTTACTGCCGGTGCCGGTGTTAATCTGATGCTGGCCTGTGACCTTATTTATGCAGTTGATACCGCTAAATTTGCTCAAAGCTTTGCTAAAGTCGGATTGATCCCTGACTGCGGCGGGCTGTACTTTCTGCCGAAAGCCGTGGGCGTACATAAAGCGAAAGAACTGATGTTTACTGCTGATTTGATTGATGCGGCCACAGCTGAAAAGCTTGCATTGGTCAATCATATCTGTCCGGCAGCAGAGCTTGAAACTGCAGTTATGCAAATGGCTGAACGCCTGGCAGCTTCAGCACCATTAGCTATCGGCCTGATCAAAAAGTATCTGAACAATACGGCGATGACTTTGGACGAAGTGTTGGAAACGGAAGCAGTTGCTCAGCCGTTGTGTATGGCGACCGCTGACAGCGCTGAAGGAATAACCGCTTTTAAGGAAAAACGTGCTCCTAAATTTACAGGTAAATAAGAATTCACAAAAAAGACGGAATCGCTGACAGCGGTTCCGTTTTCTTTTCACGTAAAATACTGTATAATATTAATATTGACGATTATGGAGGTTTGCATGTTAGATTTTGATTTTTTATCAATGTTATATAGGATCCCGGCGCTTTTGATTGCTATCACCATTCACGAATATGCGCACGCGCAGACTGCAGAAGCCATGGGAGACCCAACGCCGCGGTTCATGGGCCGGTTAACTTTTAACCCTTTGGCTCATCTCGATCCTATCGGTGCCCTGATGCTTATTGTAGCAGGCTTTGGCTGGGCCAAGCCTGTCGGGATCAATCCTAATAATTTCAGGAACCGCCGTGAAGGTATTTTAAAGGTATCTTTTGCAGGGCCAGCCGCCAATTTGTTTTTATGTTTTCTGGCGGCTTTGATCGTTGCCTTAATGACTAAGTTTGGTGTAATGACCAAAGGGGTTTATTCATTTTTGCTGTGGACACAGCTTTATAATGTCTGGTTTGCGTTTTTTAATCTGATCCCGATCCCGCCGCTGGACGGTTCCAAGATTTTAGGCGAACTGCTGCCGCCGCGTACTGCTTACCAGTATGAAAATATGGTTGGTCAATATGGTTTTTATATTTTGCTGGCATTGGTTTTTACCGGCATCGTCGGTGTGATCATCAGACCTTTGGCAAGCATATATATGACTTTGGTAAACAGTATTTTGGGGATAGTATTTTAATAAAAACAGCTTATTGAATTATGATCATGAAGGGACTTGATGTTGATGACTAAAGGTAGAATTTTCAGTGGGATGCAGCCGTCCGGCCGCTTTCACTTAGGTAATTATATGGGAGCGCTGGAAAACTGGGTGCGCCTGCAGCATGAATATGAATGCTTTTTCTCTATTGTTGATCTGCATGCACTGACTTCGTCTTACAGCGATACTTCCAAATTACAGGAAAACGTTATGGAAATGGCGATAGATTGGCTCAGTGCCGGTCTTGATCCTGAGAAAAATGTCATCTTTGTACAATCGCATGTTAAAGAACACGCTGAACTGGCCTTGCTTTTGGGTATGAGCACGCCCTTGTCCTGGCTGGAGCGTGTACCTACTTATAAAGATAAATTGCAGAACTGGTCTGTCCAGGGCAAGGATAATAATACCTATGGCTTTTTGGGGTATCCTGTGCTTATGGCGGCTGACATCATGCTCTATAAAGCGACTTGTGTCCCTGTAGGTGAGGATCAGTCTGCCCATTTAGAGCTGACTCGCGAGATCGTACGCCGTTTTAACTATCTTTATAATAAAGAGGTATTTCCTGAACCGCAGGCAGTATTTTCCAAGGCAAAGGTCTTGCCGGGGATCGATGGACGGAAAATGTCAAAATCCTATGGGAATACTATTCCTTTTGGAGCCGGGCCAGAAGAAATGTGGGAACGTATCCGCATGATGACCACTGATCCGCAGCGTATTAAAAAGACTGATCCGGGACATCCGGAAGTTTGTATCGTTTACGCTTTCCATAAGGTATTCAACCCGGAAGAGTATGAAGAGATCGGCGCTAAATGCCGTGCCGGTGAGATCGGCTGCGTACAGTGCAAAAAGCGCCTGGCAGAAAAAATGAATGCTCTGCTGGCTGATATCCATACGAAACGGGAAGAGTTATCTAAAAAGCCAGAGTATATCAAAGAAGTACTTGAGTATGGCGCTCAGCGCGCCCGTAAGGAAGCTGAAAAAACTATGGCGGAAGTCAAAAGCGCCATGAATGTGCTGTAATGTATGGCTAATCTGTCAATCAAGGTCCAGGATTTTGAAGGTCCGCTGGATCTGTTGATACATTTAATAGAAAAAGAAAAAATTGATATTTATGATATTCCTATTGTAGAAGTGACCGAGCAGTACATCGAATATTTACAGGCAATGACAGAGTTTGATATGGAGATTGCCAGTGAATTTTTACTGATGGCCGCGACGCTGCTGCAAATCAAATCGCGGATGCTTTTACCAAAGCAAACTGCTGAAGGCGATGAAGATGAAACAGATCCGCGCCAACTGCTGGTGGAAATGCTGGTGGAATACAGGCGGATCAAGGCCTGTGCGGCCAATTTAGCAGAACTGAAGCAGCAGGCAGAACGCTGCCGTTATCGGCTGCCGCTTTTGGCCGGCTTTGTTGAACGCAGTTTAAAACAGTATGAGGCTTCTGAGTTGATCAGCGCTATGCTGACTTTGCTTTCAGTGAAAACTGAAAATACTGCTTATATCGAGCGGCAGGAATTTAATGTGCAGGATAAAATGAACGAGATCGTGCATATGCTTGCGCAGCATCTTAACGGCGTCGAATTTGCTAAAGTATTTTCACGTACTGGTTCCCGCAGTGAGAAAGTCGCTTCCTTTTTAGCTGTTTTGGAACTTTTAAAGCTTGGTGTGATCACTATCAATCAGACAGCTGCCTTTGCCCCAATCTATATATTCCTGCGACAGGGGGAACGATAAATGTTTCATGATTATTTAAGAGGTTCTTTGGAAGCCCTGCTGTTTGCAGCCGGTGAACCGTTATCTGTAGCTAAGATAGCTGAGATCATGCAGCTTGACAAGCCGCAGGTCTGGGAACTGTTATCGCTTTTGGAACAGGATTACGAAGATGAAAAACGGGGCCTCTATCTGAGAAAAGTTGCAGAAGGTTATCAATTATGCACCAAAGAACAGCACTATGAACTGATCAAACAGCTGGCGCGGTCGCAGGAAATGAAATTGTCGAATGCCGCTATGGAAACATTGGCGATCATTGCTTTTAAGCAGCCTGTTACCAGAAGTGAAATGGAAGCTATTCGCGGGGTCAAGGTCGACGGCGTTGTCAATACGCTTTTGGAATATGGTTTGATAAATGAGGCAGGTCGTAAGGATTCCATTGGGCATCCTATTTTATATGGTACAACAGATAAATTTTTGATTACTTTTGGTCTGAATTCTTTAAAGGACTTACCGGATTTTCCAGATCTTTTGTCGGAACAAGAAAACGAACCGGAACAAATGTCGTTGATGGCTGAATTTAATGAAGAGCTGACTAAAACAGAAGAAACAGGGGATTTATAATTTATGGAAGAACGCTTGCAGAAAATTTTAGCTGCGGCTGGGGTAGCGTCCAGACGTGAAGCTGAAAAATATATTTTAGCCGGACGCGTAAAAGTTAACGGTAAGATCGTTAAAGAATTGGGAACCAAAGTAGGTGAAAAAGCGTTTATTCTGGTTGATGGCAAACCAATCAAACGTGAGAAAAAAGCCTATTATTTATTTTATAAGCCTCGCGGAGTTGTTACTACGATGATCGATCCGCAGGGACGCAGAACTGTCGCCGACTTTGCCAAAGATTTGCCGGAACGGGTTTTTCCGGTAGGAAGATTAGATTATAATACGGAAGGTCTGCTGCTGCTGACCAATGATGGCGATCTGGCGCAAAAACTTACTCATCCTAAACATGAAGTAAATAAAACCTATAGAGTTACCGTTCCTGGACTGGTGCCTCAGGAGAAACTCGATTTGCTGAGGGTCGGTGTCAAGTTGGAGGATGGAATAACTGCTCCTGCTATTGTCACGCTGATCGGTTACGATAATGAAAAAAGTAATACTACTTTTGATATTGTTATTCACGAAGGGCGTAACCGTCAGGTACGCAGAATGTGTGATTTTATCGGATTTCCAGTCAGACAGTTAAAACGTATAAAATTAGGGAATTTAACGCTGCAGGGGTTAAAACGCGGCGGTTACAGGATTTTGAGCGAAGATGAAGTTAATGCTTTAATAAAGGCGGCGGCTATCAATGAATAAAGTTATCGTTGTAGGCGGTGGCGCGGCAGGATTATTAGCGGCTGTCGCAGCAGCGGGGCAGGGGGCCAGGGTAACTGTCCTCGAAAAGATGTTTAAGCCCGGCAAGAAGCTTTTGATTACAGGCAAAGGCCGCTGTAATATTACTAATGTCTGTGAAGTGCAGGAGATCATAAAAAATATGCCCGGCAACGGGCGCTTTTTGAATAGTGCTTTGCGCCAGTTTACCAATGAAGATATGGTAAAACTGTTAAATGATAATGGCCTGGAGACTAAGGTTGAGCGCGGCGGCCGGGTTTTCCCGGTGAGCGATCAGGCCAAAGATGTTGTAGATACGCTTTTAAAAATCCTGCATGATTTAGGTGCAGAAATACTTACAGATGTTTATGTCGCAGAAGTTTTGACTGATGCAGATAAAGTTATCGGCGTAAAAACGAAAAACGGTAAGGTATTTAAGGCGGATGCGGTCATCATTGCTGTAGGAGGTGCGTCTTATCCTGGGACCGGTTCAGATGGAAGCGGTTTTAAACTTGCTGAAAAACTTGGCCATACGATCATACCGCTCAAACCTTCCCTGGTACCCTTAACGAGTGATTCTCCGTATATCCCTGATCTGCAGGGATTATCTTTGCGTAACGTGCAGGCTACGGTTTGTTCTTCTGGCAGTAAAATAGCTTCGGAATTTGGTGAAATGCTATTTACGCATTTCGGGGTTTCCGGACCGATTATTTTATCGCTCAGTAAAACTGTAGCGTCACTTTTAGAAGCAGATAAAACAAATATTGATTTGCTGATAGATTTAAAACCGGCTTTGACTTTGGAAAAGCTGGAAGCGAGGGTTCAGCGTGATTTTGCTCAATACAGCAGGAAACAACTGCTGAACGGGATGAAAGATCTTTTGCCGCAGCGGCTGATTCCGGTGGTTTTAGACCAGGCGTATCTGGATGAAGAAAAGCCGGTCAATCAAATATCCAAAGAAGAACGCAGGCGTTTAGTGGAAACATTAAAAGGACTGTCGGTTTCGATTACGGGCACTCGCCCTTTGGCTGAGGCTATCGTAACAGCCGGCGGAGTATCCACAAAAGAAATCGATCCCAAAACGCTGCATTCTAAGCTGTGGCAGGGCTTGTATTTTGCAGGAGAAGTCATTGATATAGACGGTTACACCGGCGGTTATAATCTGCAGGCAGCATTTTCAACAGGGTATGCTGCTGGAACAGCGGCGGCATATCAATAAACAGGCAGGGTGGTAAAGTGATGGAGAAGAAATTAGTAGTTGCTATCGATGGTCCGGCTGGAGCAGGTAAAAGTACTATTGCTAAACTGGCGGCTGAAGAATTGAACTATATTTATATCGATACCGGTGCTATGTATCGCTCGGTAGCATGGAAATTTTTACAGAGCAGGCAGGAATTTTCGCCTGAATTAGTAAGTAAACTGGCCGAGGAAATGACTATTACTTTTAAACCGGAAGCAAAACTGAATCGTGTTTTTGTTGACGGTATCGAGGTAACAGAGGCAATCAGAACCCCTGAAGTGACAGAGATCGTTTCCAGGGTATCCGCTGTAGGCGCTGTGCGCGAAGCTATGGTAGCACAGCAGCGCCGAATGGGAGAAGCTGGCGGCGTAGTTATGGATGGGCGCGACATTGGGACAGTAGTGTTTCCGCAGGCTGACTTGAAAATCTTTTTGACTGCTTCTGCCGAGGAACGCGCATCGCGAAGATATAAGGAAATGCTTGCCAAAGGAATGCAGGTCGATCTAAGGCAGCTGCAGTCTGATATAGAAGCGCGTGACAAACAGGATCGTGAGCGTAAAATCGCGCCGCTTTGCTGTGCGGAAGATGCGATTTATCTCGATAGTTCTGCGATGTCTATTGAAGAAGTGGCTTCTAAAATTTTAACTTTAGTGCGGGAGCATTAAATCATGTTTTATTCAGTCTTGAAGGTTATTTTAAGAATAATGTTCAAAATATTTTTGCGGCTTGAAGTAAAAGGGACGGAAAATATCCCTGCGGCAGGTCCGTTGGTAATTGCCAGTAACCATTTAAGTTTGCTTGATCCGCCTGTGATCGGTGTAGCTGCTACCAGAAAAGTACACTTTATGGCAAAGCAGGAACTGTTTGTACCTGTTCTGGGTGATATCTATAAAGTTTTGGGCGCATTTCCGGTTAAAAGAGGCGGTGCCGATAGAACGGCAATAAAACACGGTATAGATCTGATGCTGGACGGTGGTGTGCTGGCCATTTTCCCGGAAGGTACCCGCAGCAAAACAGGTGCGTTAGGCAAGGCCGAACCGGGAGCTTTGATGATGGCAGGAAAAGCAAACGCTGCTATTGTTCCGGCCTGTGTAAAAGGTACTGATATCAAACGCCAGGGACGATTATGGCCCAAAGTGAGCGTATCATTTGGCAAGCCGATTTTTTTCCCTCAGGGTGTACCGATAAGCAAAGAACTTCTGCATGAACTTACAGAGGCTCTGATGTTGGAAATAAAACGCTTACAAGAAGCGGAGTGATAATATGAAAATCAGGATTGCTGAATATTGTGGTTTTTGCTATGGCGTTGAACGTGCAGTAGATATGGCATATAAGGCCGCTGCAGAGAATGTTCCTGCGGGAACATTTGGACCTTTAATCCATAATCCGCAGCTTATTGAGGATCTGGCAGCTAAAGGTGTGCCCTGTCGTGAAAGTCTGGACGAATTTCAGGCCGGAGAAACTGTTATTTTTCGTTCACATGGAGTTGGGCCTGATGTTTACGAAGCAGCTCGGGCAAAGGATCTGACGATTTTGGATGCAACCTGTCCTAATGTCCGGGCAGCGCAAAAAAAGGGGCAGGACTTAGCTGCAGCTGGTTATTTACCGATAATTATTGGTGAAAAAAATCATCCGGAAGTAAAAAGTATTGTACAATGGGCAGGAAAACATGCTATAGTTATAGAATATATTAAAGATATAGGTAAAGTACCCTTGGCAGATAAATATGGCGTTTTGATTCAAACTACTTTTGAATTAGCGAAGTTTGAAGAAATTCTGGCAGCACTTAAGAAAGAACGGCCCGGCGAATATAAAGTAGAAAAAACTATTTGCCTGGCAACGTCTCAACGACAAAATGCAGCCTTGAAATTAGCAGACGAAGTAGACGCCTTTATTGTGATAGGCGGCAGGAGCAGTGCCAATACCAGGCACTTATATGAGCTTGTTGCAGAACACTGCAAGCGTGCTTACCATATCGAAACAGCCTCGGAATTAACTGAGGAGATGTTTAAAAACTGTCAAAATATAGGAATAACGGCAGGCGCATCAACGCCGGACCGTATAATTAAGGAGGCTATACGTGTAATGGAAAACATGGAATCTTTTGAAAGTATGCTGGAACAAAGTCTGGAGGACGCACATGTCTATCCTGGTAAAATTGTTAAAGCTACAGTCATCCAAATAGGCAAAGATGAGGTATATGTTGACTTCGGCTATATGAAGGAAGGCGCTATCGCTTTTTCTCAGTGGTCTAACGAAGATCCGGAAATTTTGGCTCAGACTATTAAAGTCGGTGATGAAGTAGAGGCTAAGGTTATTCCCGGCACATCAAAAGATGATTTTATTCGTCTTTCAAAAATCAAAGCCGAACAGGATGCCGCATGGAATGATGTAGCAGAACTGGCAGAAGGTGAAAAACGTCCTGCTACGGTAAAAGTTTTGCGTATTATTAAAAACAAAATGAAAAATATTGTCGGCCTGGCTGTCGCAGTCGAAGGCGTAGAAGGCTTCATGCCTGCTTCCCATGTAGAACTGCGCCGTGTAGAAGATTTTTCCGATTATATCGGCAAAGAACTGGAAGCAGAAGTTATTGAAGTAGATACGGCGAAAAAGCGTTTAGTTGTTTCTCGCCGCGATTTACTGAGAAGTGAAAAGGAAGCAAAAGCACAGGCGTGGCGTGATGCAAAAGAGGCCAGGATCCAGGCTGCTAAAGAAGCTCGTGCTGCCGCTGAGGAAGCCGCATACGCTTCTGTTGAAGAAGGTCAGACTGTTACCGGCAAAGTTGTAAGAATTGCTGATTTTGGTTTGTTCGTTGAAGTTGGCCAGGGACTGGTTGGTCTGGTTCATAATACAGAGTTGTCCTGGGACCGCAATGTAAAAGCAGAAGATGCTGCTAAAGTTGACGATGAAGTAACTGTACTCGTGAAAAAAATCGACCGCGAAAACAGACGCGTCGCACTCAGTATCAAAGCTACTCAGGAAGATCCGTGGCTGGCTGCTGCCGCCGATTTTAAAGAAGGCATGATTGTCGAAGGTACCGTAGAACGGTTCCTGCCTTTCGGCGCTATTGTAAAACTTGCCGATAAAGTTGAAGGTCTGGTCCATGTTTCTGAGATCGCTGAAACTCGTGTTGAAAAACCGGAAGATGTTTTGGAGATCGGTCAAAATGTTAAAGTCAAAGTAATCAAAGTCGATTTAAAACATAAAAAAATCGGCTTAAGTATCGCCAAAGCCGCTAACGAAGCAGAAAAAGCTGAGTATAGCTCTTTTATCAATGATAAACCGGAATTGACTCTTGATTTAAAAGAGCAACTGGAAGGTTTGAAGGATTAATTAAACGGATGGTAGATATGTCGCGAGAGCAAAGAAAATTAGATCATATCAGATATGCATTAGAAATTGGCGACGGGCCGCTTGCTAACGGTTTTGCCGATGTGCATTTTCTGCATAACTGTCTGCCTGAGCTTGCTCCTGCTGATATTGATATTACAACGACGCTGGGCGGGATTAAGCTCAGCGTTCCCTTTTTGATAAATGCGATAACCGGTGGTACTGATAATGTTATCGACGTCAACCGTAAGCTTGCTCAAACAGCAAAAGTGGTCGGAGCAGCTATGGCTGTCGGGTCGCAATATGGAGCTGTAAAAAGCAGAAGCAGTTACCGAAGCTTTGAGGTAGTACGCGAAGTTTATCCAGATGGGATAATTTTTGCTAATATCAGTGCTCTGGCAACTCCGGCTGAGGCTGCTGAAGCCGTCAGGATGCTTGCTGCTGATGCGCTGCAGATCCATTTAAATCCAGCTCAGGAGCTTGTTATGCCTGAAGGTGACAGGGATTTTAAAGGCCTTCTGTATAATATGCGTAGTATTTTAGAGCAGAGCGAAGTACCGGTTATTGTCAAGGAGACCGGTTGTGGTATGGCGGCGGAACAAATCAGTCAGATGCTTGCTGCCGGCTTTAGCTGGTTTGATATTGGAGGGGCCGGTGGTACTAATTTCCCTGCTATAGAAGCTAAACGTTTTACTTCTCAAAAGACTGTTTTGGCTGAGTGGGGGATTGCTGCTGCAAAAACTCTTATGGAGGCATTTTCCGTTTGTAATGGTAATAATATTATTATTGCCAGCGGCGGAATACGTGATGGACTGACTGCTGCTAAAGCGTTTGCTTTGAGTGCTGACGCTGTAGGTATGGCGGGAAATATTCTGCATTATATTATGGAAGACGGCGTTGAAGCAGCTCAAAAGGCGTTAACAGAAATGATAACTGATTTACGGATGATAATGCTGCTCACAGGTTGTAGCAATTTGAAAGCTTTACGTAAGACCCCATTATATTTTACTGGTGAATTGCGCGAGTTTTTGCTTGGACGTAATTACGATATTCCCAAAATAAGCGCAGGTAGAAAAAGATAACTTGTTTGTCCCGTTCTTTTTCAAAGAACGGGATTTTTGTATGTTTTGTCAAATTTGAAATTATAATGTATAATATTAAGATACCAAACTGTGCTTTTAGAAAGGGAAACTATGCAGGGAATCATTAGTGCCGTCCGCCGCAACAGTTTAGCTGATAATGCCGGTATCAAAGCCGGAGAAAAGTTGTGTGCTGTTAACGGAGTATTAGTGCGTGATATTATAGAATTAAGTTATTTAGTTGCAGACGAACAGGTTACTTTGACAATTGAGAATCAGGAAGGTAGGCAGCGTCAGGTTGTTATTGAGAAGTATCCTGATGAAGACCTGGGGCTGGAATTTGCGGCTGCTGTTTTTGACAGTGTTACAACTTGTTATAACAACTGTGTTTTCTGCTTTGTAGATCAGATGATCCCCGGTATGCGGAAATCATTATATGTGCGTGATGACGATTATCGCTTATCTTTTCTGTATGGTAATTTTATTACACTCACCAATATGAAAGAAGAAGATTTTGAGCGGATCATAAAAACGCATATGTCGCCGCTGTATGTTTCCGTGCATGCAACAAGACCCGAAGTACGCTGCAAAATGATGAACAACCGTTTTGCCGGTGAATTGATGTCTAAAATCAAGCGGCTGACAGAGGCCGGGATTTCAATCCATACACAAATTGTTTGCTGTCCTGGTTATAACGATGGTGAAGTTCTGGAACAGACTTATCATGATCTGAAAGCTTTAGCGCCCATGGTAGAAACTATGGCCGTGGTTCCGGTTGGTATTACCAAGCACAGAGAACATCTGACACCAATGCGTTTGTTTTCTAAGGCGGAAGCCGCCGCTATAGTTGATAAGGTCACTGTCTGGCAGCAGGAATGCCGTGAAAAATTTGGAAAATCTTTTATCTATTTGGGCGATGAGTTTTATTTATTGGCAGAAAAACAGTTGCCTGAAGCCCTATGGTATGACGGATTTCCGCAGCTTGAAAACGGTATTGGTCTGAGCAGAAGCTTTCTTGACGAATGGCAGCTGGCGATTGCGAAAAATCTGACTTTAAAAAAAGGTGCCGATGCAGTGATACCAGTTGGTACCAGCGCTTTTAAAATTTTACAGCCGCTGGTAGACGAGTTTAATAATAAAAATGGTTCCCACCATCGTTTTTTACCTGTAAACAATGAATTTTTCGGAGATACTATCAATGTTACTGGATTATTGGTTGGCAGGGATATTTTAAATGCTTCCCAAGGTATGAAACGAATTATTTTGCCTGCTGTTGTTTTGAATCAGGATAATTTGTTTTTAGATGATATGTCCTTAGATGACTTTAAAAAAGCTTTTGCAGGCAGGGTAGAGCGTGCGGCGAATGCGCACGAACTAGTTGCATTGCTTAACAGGTAGGAGGACGGATTATGAAAGGTTATGGTTTGCTGCAGGTTTATACAGGTTCAGGTAAAGGAAAAACTACTGCGGCGTTGGGTGTGGCTTTGCGTGCTGCAGGCAGAGGCGCCAAAACGATAATGCTGTCCTTCCTTAAAGATGACCCTGCTTATGGCGAAGCTTTAGCAGCGACATATCTGCCGAATTTTTTACTGAAGCAGGTCGGACGTGACGCTTTCGTAAATTTTCATAATCCAGATCCTGCTGATCTTAAGATGGTTCGCGATGGTTGGGAAGAAGCAAAAAAGATCATTGTTGAAGGTACTGCTGATTTATTGATTTTAGACGAACTGAATATCGTTTTGGCAACAGGTATGCTGCCGGAAGAAGAAGTTATTGGATTTTTGAAAAAATACAAAGGTAAGACAGAGATCATTACAACGGGACGTGGAGCTCCTGAGGCATTGATCGCTATAGCCGATTTAGTTACGGAGATGCAGGAAGTAAAACATTATTTCCATAAGGGTGTAAGCTCCCGTGACGGAATCGACCATTAGAGAGTGAGGATGAGAATGTTATGGGAAAACCGATAGTTGCTATCGTAGGCCGGCCAAATGTTGGCAAATCGACATTATTTAATATTTTTGCCAACAGCAGGATTTCAATCGTGGAGGATACTCCGGGTGTGACCCGCGATCGCTTGTATGCGGATACTGAATGGCTTGATAATGAGTTTATGATGGTAGATACCGGCGGTATCGAAATCATGAATAATGATAAAATCGCTGTTTCCATTCGTCAGCAGGCACAGATCGCTATTGCGGAAGCAGATGTCATTTTATTTGTTTGTGATGCACGTGCAGGCATTACTCATGAGGATGCAGAAGTCGCCAGACTGCTGCGCCAATCAAAAAAGCCGATCGTACTTGCTGTCAATAAAGCTGATTCACCCAAGCAGGAGATGGAGATCTTTGAATTTTATAACCTCGGCATAGGCGAACCGATTCCAGTTTCAGCCGCTAACCACCTTGGATTAGGTGATCTACTGGACGCTGTTGTAGAAAAATTCCCGGAAACTTCCGCTTATGGGGAAGACGGTAATGAAGATGAAATCAAAGTAGCTTTGATTGGCCGCCCTAATGTTGGCAAATCTTCTATTTTCAATACTTTGGTCGGTGAAGAGCGTTCCATTGTAAGTGATGTGGCAGGAACTACCCGTGATGCTATTGATACCCCTGTCGTAAGGGATGGGCAGAAATTCCTGTTTATTGATACGGCTGGTATGCGACGTAAAGCGCGTATAGATGAGCCTATAGAAAAATACAGTATAATTCGTTCGTTGAGAGCTGTCGACCGCTCAGACGTTGTTCTGATGGTTATAGATGCTATCGACGGTGTGACGGAACAGGATAAAAAAATTGCCGGCTATGCCCACGAAGCTGGTAAGGGTATCGTTTTGGTAGTGAATAAATGGGATCTGTATGATAAAGATAATACTTCTACTTTGCGTTATACAGAAAATCTGCGCAGAGAGTTGGTATTCATGCAGTATGCACCGGTAGTTTTTGTTTCCGCAATGACTAAGCAGCGTATACACAGGCTGCCCGAGGTCATTCATTATGTAGCTGAACAAAATGCCATGCGCATTTCTACCAGCGTTCTGAACCAGGTCGTTGAAGATGCTATTGCTATCAATCCGCCTCCTACCGAAAAAGGTCAGCGCTTAAAAATACTGTATGCCACACAGGTCAAGATCAAGCCGCCGACATTTGTTATTTTTGTCAATGAACCGGAAATCATGCATTTTTCGTATCAGCGCTATTTAGAAAACAAATTACGCGAAGCTTTTGGGTTTGAGGGAACACCGCTGCAAATGATCATCCGCGGTAAAAACGAAGAAGAATAAGGTGGGGGAGAAATGGCAGAAAGCTTAATCTGGCTTGTTTGCTTTATCATTGGTCATGTATTCGGATCGATACCATGCGGGCTATGGTTGGTAAAAGCAGCGCACGGTATCGATATCAGGGAATATGGCAGTAAGAATATAGGAACAACTAACGTATTTCGTACTGTAGGCGGTAAAACAGCAATTTTTGTACTGCTCTGCGATATGCTGAAAGGTATTGCCGCTGTAGCGTTAGTGGCTTATTTTACTAATAATGCTATGGGGGCAATGGTTGCTGCCGGTATCGGTGCTCTGCTTGGTCACAATTATTCAATGTTTTTGGGCTTTAAGGGTGGCCGCGGTGTTGCTACCGGTCTGGGCTTGATCCTTTATTTTATGCCGAAAGTGTGTCTTGCAAGTTTTGGTGTCTGGCTGGTTTTAGTTTTACTGACGCGTTATGTTTCGCTGGGATCAGTTGTAGCAGCTATTTGTACACCTGTTTTTGCTTATTATTTCGGTTACCCTCAGTCTTTAGTGATTTTTGCTGCTGTAGCAGGAGGCTTTGTGGTCATACGACATGCTGAAAATATCAAAAGATTGCTTAACGGTACGGAAAGTAAAATAAAACAAGGTAATGCCAAAGATCTACAAAAAAAATAATAACACGGATAACAGCCGTATTTATGTACTAAAAACGGCTGTTTTTTTATTTCTATAAGAAAATCTTAAAACATATGGCTTTTACCACGAAACAATGATATAATAAAACACATGTAAAAACCATATGGACATTTAATTAAAGGGAGGACGATATCAATGTCTGACAAATCTACTTTTTATTTAGTGCGTGAAGAAATTTTACCGGAAGCAATCAAAAAAACTATCAAAGTAAAAGAAATCCTGAAACGCGGTGAAATCAAAACTATTAATGAAGCTGTTGAAAGAATGGGGTTAAGCCGCAGCGCTTATTACAAATATAAAGATTATGTTTTTCCGTTTTATGAAGCCAGCAAAGAGAAAATCATTACTTTATCCTTATTGCTTGAACATAAAGCGGGTGTGCTTTCAAGAGTTTTGAATACCGTTGCCGGTGACTCCGGCAGTATCATGACTATTAATCAGGGAATTCCTTTGCAGGGCGTTGCCAATACTACTATTTCCATTGAAACTAAAGATCTTACAATTGATCTGGAAGCTTTATTAGATAAACTGCGTATGATCGACGGAGTAAAACGGTTGGAGGTTTTGGGCCAAGTTTAAGTTATATCCGTTGATGCGCTTGAAACCTCGGAGGGGATATTGTGAAAGAGTGCATTAGAGTAGGGCTTTTAGGTGCGGGAACCGTTGGCAGCGGCGTGTTGAATGTTTTAGAAGAAAATACCGCTGAGATCGAGAAAAAGGTCGGCGTCCCCATCAAAGTAGCTAAAATTTTAGTTCGTGATATAAAAAAAGCCAAAGAATTAGCAGCAAAATATCAATTGACCGACAAGATAGAAGATATAGTTGAAGACCCTCAAATTGATATCGTTGTTGAGCTTATAGGACGTGAGCATCCGGCAAAGGAATATATAGCCGCTGCTTTAGAGCATCAAAAAAACGTTGTAACGGCTAATAAAGATGTTTTGGCAAAGTATGGCAAAGAACTATTTCCGTTGGCAGAAGAAAATAAAGTTGATTTTATGTTTGAAGCCAGTGTAGGCGGCGGTATTCCCATTATCAGACCGTTAAAATCATGTCTGGCTGCAAACAAGATCACTTCTGTAATGGGTATTGTTAACGGTACCACTAATTATATGCTGACAAAAATGTCGCAGGAAAATATGGATTATGCTGATGTTCTGCGTGAAGCGCAGGAAAAGGGATATGCCGAATCTGACCCTACTGCAGACGTCGGTGGTTTGGATGCCGCCAGAAAACTTGTTATTCTTGCGTCAATAGCTTTTAATACCCGTATTGATCTAAGCGATGTTCTGGTAGAAGGTATTGAGGGACTTGATTTGTGTGACATTGAACACGGTAAAGAACTGGGTTATGCTATTAAACTTTTAGCAATTGCTAAAAATAATGCCGAACATGGTATCAGTGTTTGTGTGCGCCCAACGATGCTGCCAGTTTCACATCCATTAGCAGGCGTCAATGATGTGTTTAACGCAATTTTTGTTACAGGTGATGCTGTTGGCGATGCAATGTTTATGGGGCGCGGAGCCGGTAAAATGCCGACTGCCAGCGCTGTCTGCGGAGATATTATCGATGTGGCCCGTAATATCATTCATAATTCCAACGGACGTATCAACTGTACCTGTTTTGATGAAAAACACCTTTGCAGCCTGGAAAATATGATGTCGCCCTGCTATATCCGGTTAAATGTGCAGGATAAACCAGGTGTTTTGGCAGCTATTGCCGCTGCTTTTGGCGCACAGAATGTCAGCTTAAAAAACGTTGTACAAAAAAGCAAAGCCAAGGGTGTTGCTGAATTAGTTGTTATTACTTATGATGTCTCTGAATTAAATTTACAGATGGCGTTACAAACATTAAAAGCCCTGCCGATTGTTGAAAAAGTTTGCAGTGTTATCCGTGTTGAAGATCACGATCTGGAGTAATTGGACATGAAAAATAAAATAACTGTTATTGTTCCTGCTACATCGGCTAATTGTGGTCCGGGTTATGACTCTTTGGGCCTGGCCTGCGATTTATATAATGATTTTACCTTTGAAATTTCAGAACGTCCGGGCTTTGCACTGGAAGTCATTGGTGAGGGTGAAGACAGACTATACGCCAGCGGTAGAAATTTAGCTTTTCTAGCTTTTTTCAAGGTCTGGAACGAAGTGCAAGGGACGAGGATCGGACTAAAAGTAACAATGCAGAACCGTATTCCGCTGTCACGAGGTCTTGGCAGCAGTTCTACCGCTATCGTTGCCGGACTTGTAGCAGCCAATCTGCTTACAGGAGCAACTCTAAGCAAAGAACAGCTTTTAAATTATGCCACTGAAATAGAAGGTCATCCTGATAATGTAGCACCGGCACTTTTAGGTGGCATTACAATCAGTTATATGGATGAACAAGGGGCACATTCACTGCGGTTTCTGCCGCAGAAAGAGCTGCGGTTTATAGCTGTAGTACCAGAACAGCCTCTTTCCACGCATAAGGCACGTCAGGCTATACCACAGCAGATCCCACATCAGGATGCTGTTTTTAACGCCAGCCGTACTGCGCTTTATGTAGGTGCTTTGATGAGCGGCAATTATCAGTATCTTAGCGCTGCTTTAGAGGATCGTCTTCATCAACCTTACCGTATGCCGTTGATTACAGGCACAGAAGCTGTTTTTGAGGCCGCCAAAGTCAGTGGAGCTTATGGCGCGATTATCAGTGGTGCAGGGTCTACATTGATGGCATATGCTGACCCGGAAAAAGATTGTACTAAAATTGCAGCAGCTATGATCGATGCTTTTAAGAAACATGGTCAAAATAGTACTGCCCATATTCTCAAGTTGGATTTTGCTGGCGCAAGGGAAAAATAACACGGTCAAAATTAAAATATTACTTGACTTTTATATGCAGGATGGGTATAATACTCATTGTGATTCGGGGCGTGGCTCAGCTTGGTAGAGCGCTTCCTTGGGGTGGAAGAGGTCGTGGGTTCGAATCCCGCCGCTCCGACCATTTCGGATCGCCAGCCTTTACGGGTACCCCCCGTAAAGGCTTATTTTTTTGTCTGTTGGCAAGGAGGGTTATAGTTATGATTCGTACGCTGCCTTTAGTTTGTGGTGACTGCGATAAGAATTTCATACCTGCTGGAGAGTTGTATTATCGCGATAACTTTATAAGCAACAGTATTAGAGATGTACATTTTATCTGCCCGGACTGTATAAAAAAGTGGCTGGATAAATGGCAGATCAAAACAGCAGATTTTTTTGAAAAAGACTATGTGCTGACAGTAAGTATTACTCTCGAAGATGGTACGGTCTACGAGAACCTTGATTGTACGCCATTGGAAAAAACAGTTGTCACAAGTGAGGAAATACCGGAAGATGCACAGAGAAAATTATTCGCGATCTACAGTCAATGGGACTCCGACCGTAAAAAGAATTCACTGAAAGACTGTACTTTTAAAGACGAGTTTATGCGTACAACTTTTAGCTGTGAAACTTACGGCGGAGAAACGTTTACTGATATTGCTTTTCGCTTTAATATGAAAGGCCAGCTGGAAACAGAAACGCCGGTACCGGAATATGTACTAAAACAAATAATAGATGCCTATCGTTTATACGAGATGCAGAATAAAGAATAATTAGGGGGATAATATGCAGGAATTGTTGGAGAAAATTGAGAAAAGGCGTACTTTTGCCATTATTTCTCATCCTGATGCCGGTAAAACAACTTTAACTGAAAAACTTTTGTTATATGGAGGCGCTATCCATCTGGCAGGCTCAGTAAAAGCGCGTAAAAGCAATAAACACGCAGTGTCTGATTGGATGGAAATCGAAAAGCAGCGTGGTATTTCTGTCACGTCTTCCGTTTTGCAATTTGATTATGCCGGGCACCGCGTCAATATTCTTGATACTCCCGGACATCAGGATTTCTCGGAAGATACTTATAGAACTTTGATGGCGGCAGACAGTGCTGTAATGCTTATTGATGCTGCCAAAGGCGTTGAACCGCAGACGAAGAAGCTGTTTTGGGTTTGCCATCGCCGGAAGCTGCCTATTTTTACTTTCGTCAATAAATTAGACCGTTACGGCAGAAATCCGTTTGATTTGATGGCAGAGTTAGAGCAAGTTCTTAGTATTCATGCGTATCCTATCAATTGGCCTATTGGAATTGACGGTAATTACAAGGGCGTTTATGATCGGATCAAAAAACAGATCGAACTTTTTGAAGATGATAATAGTCATGGTTCTAAAATCTTAAAATCAACAACAGGTTCTCTTGACGATCCTCAAATCATTGAGGCCTTGGGCCAGGAACTGTATGATAACCTCTGCAATGATATCGAATTGCTTGATTTGGCTGGCGATGAATTTGATATGTCACGTGTCAATAACGGCGAGCTGACGCCGCTGTTTTTCGGCAGTGCGATGACTAATTTTGGTGTCCGCAGCTTTTTAGAGAAATTTTTGGAACTTTCACCGCAGCCGCAGCCAAGAATTTTGCAAAACGGTGAAATTTTAGATCCAGCAACAGAAGAGTTTTCTGCTTTTATTTTTAAAATTCAGGCCAATATGAATCCGGCACATCGTGATAGAATTGCGTTTATGCGCATCTGCTCCGGTGTTTTTGAAAAAGGTATGTCCGTTTACCATAAACAGGGTGGAAAAGTAGTCAAGCTTTCGCAGCCGCAGCAATTTCTTGCCCAGGAACGTACAATTGTTGAAAAGGCTTACCCTGGCGATATTATCGGCGTTTTTGATCCTGGGATTTTTGGAATCGGAGATTCCCTAAGTGATGAAAAAATGAAAGTCCAATTTGAAGACTTTCCTGTTTTTCCGCCGGAAATTTTTGCCAGAGTACAGCCCAAGGATTCATTGAAACGGAAACAGTTTGTCAAGGGCATTACGCAGCTGGCACAGGAAGGCGCGATCCAGGTTTTTGAGCAAAAGGATGTTGGTATCGAAAGCTTTATTGTCGGTGTTGTTGGTGTCTTGCAGCTGGAAGTATTAGAATACAGGCTGCTCAACGAATACAGCGCGCAGCTTTTGATGAACCAGCTGGCTTATACTGTCGCACGCTGGGTTTATGCAGAAGATAAAAAGCTTATTGAAAATATTAAGGGATTGGACAGCGGGATGCTGGTTTACGATCAAAAAGACAGACCTGTTATTTTAGTTAATAATGAATGGTCTTTGAATTGGATATTAGAGCGAAACCCTGGCATTCAATTTTTGACAGTTCCTTCAGATGTTGCTAAAATTTAGATATTAAAATATAAATTATCTAATAATTTAAGTAAAGTTAATTGTAAAAACTTTAAAAAGTGGTTTATGCTATAAACAGTGGCAAAAGAATTTTTGGTGAGGTGAAAAGTATGACATATAAAAACGGAACAAATAAATTCACCTTATCACAAAAAATAGTGCTTCTGATAACATTTGTTATCGTTGCATCATTATTACCAGCCAGTCTGCTTATAGCGCATAGGGTTTCAGGTGTTGTTGATGAACGTATAAGCGTAAACGCGGTAAGCATTACTACCTTGCTTTCTCATTCGCCGGCGGTAATTCGTTCTCTGACGTATGAGACTGACATCAATAGTACCAATGAAACTCTGAATAATGTCGTTAATATGGCGGCAAAATCCTGTAAAGCAAGTATTATTATTTTAGACCGCAATAAAAATATCCGTGTATTTCATAATCCTACTTCAATAGATGGATTTGAGGATGAAGCGCGTCAAATAGTAGCTGAACAGGGGTCAACCACTAATTTGAACTGGTATGATACTTCGGTTTTCAACGAAAAGGCAGTAGGGGTTATTCGCGATGACCGTAATACTGTTATCGGCTATATCGTAGCTGGAGTGTCGCCGAAAATGATTCAGGATTTAACGGTTGAATCAGTGCTGCTTATCTTTCTGGCAAGCCTGTTTGGTTTATTTGTAGGTATAGGCGGTGCCGGTTTTTTAGCCAGGCATGTAAAAGCAACTTTATTTGGATTAGAGCCGGAAGATATTGCCACTTTATTGCAGGAACGTAATGCTTTGCTTAATTCTGTTAAAGAAGGCGTTGTTGCAATCAATAAGGATGCAGAGATAACCTTGATCAATACTGAATCAGAGTTTTTGTTTGCTCAGGCGGGAATAGCAAATCCGCATACGCTTTTGGGCAAGCCGCTTGAAACCGTTATGAACGGACTGACTCTGGATACTGTTTTAAAAGAAGGCAGGGCAACGCTCGATATGCCTGTGCAGGTAGGTTCTGTTTTATTTATTGCAACGTTAGTGCCTTTATTTGATAATGGACATATCGGCGGCGCAATTATAACGTTCCGCAAAAAAACTGAACTGGAAGAGCTGGCTAACCAGTTAACCGGCGTACGTAATTATGCTGATGCGCTTAGAGCTCAGACCCATGAATTTATGAATAAAATGCATGTTATCATGGGCTTGATCGATATGAAGGCTTATGACGAATTAAAACAGTTTACGATGGAGATCGCCAATAACAGGCAGGCAGAAGCCGCTTATGTAGTGACAAGATTAAAAGACATCACATTAGCAGGTTTTATTTTAGGAAAAATCAGCCGGGCCAGAGAGTTGGATATTGAATTTTCTTTGACTGATGAAAGTGAACTGACGACTGAATTTATTCGGCCTACAGTGCAGGAACTGATTCTGATCATTGGTAATCTAATTGAAAATGCTTTTGACGTTTTACGCGATCACCCCAGTGAAAGAATCGTAAACCTGAGTATTCTGACCTTTGATAATGAAATTATGGTCATGGTCGAAGACTCTGGTCCTGGTATTCCCGAAAATAAACTTGAAACTATCTTTGAAAAAGGTTATTCTAGTAAGGGGCCCAGACGCGGTATCGGACTTTTTTTAGTAAAACAAACAGTTACCCACTTAAAAGGTACTATCGAAGTTGAATCAACTGTAGGCGAAGGGACCACGTTTACCATAAGATTACCAATCGTAAGGACGGTGAAAACATCATGATCAAAGTTTTAGTAGTAGAAGATGACCCGATGGTAGGAAAACTTCACGAACATTATCTGACCCAAATCAAAGGTTTTCAACTCTGTGATATCGTTCGCAACAGTGACGAAGCTTTGAAAATTATGCAGACCAAAGAGTATAATCTTGTCATTCTTGATATTTTTATGCCTGGAATGGATGGTTTGCAGTTACTGGCAAAAATAAGGGAACAGGAATATGACGTCGACGTCATTATCGTATCGGCTGCTAATGATAAAGATAAAATCAAAGCAGCGCTGCGTTTAGGGGCATTTGACTATATCATCAAGCCCTTTGAATTTGAAAGATTTAATCTGGCTTTAAACAATTATAAGAGCCGTTATAATTTAGTTGAAGAACAGTCTATTCTTAAGCAGGATGAGCTTGATAAAACTATCATTCATCAGGACACTGATGTAGAAGTTACTTTACCTAAAGGTTTGGATAAAAATACTCTGAATACTGTCTGGTCTGAAATTATTAAAATCGACGGAATGTTTACCACAGAAGAAATTTCAGCTAAAGTTGGTATTTCGCGTGTCTCGATCCGTAAATATTTAGAGTTTCTGAAATCCTTGAAATTATTGAGTCTTGATCTTCACCGCGGCAGTGTAGGACGCCCGGTTTACAAATATAAATGTATTGATAAAAATGCCAATATCATTGATTTATATATTCAATAAGGGTTATTACTAATGGAAAAAATCACTGCTATTCAGGTTTTGGATGTGCCGGTTCATCCTTATAGTATGGATGCTGCTGTTCAATATCTTGATGACAAAATACAAGCGCAGGCACACTCTTTTGTCGTTACTGCTAATGCTGAGATCATCATGATGTGTCAGGATGATGCGGAATATAAAAATATTTTAACTAATGTTGCTGATTTGGTCCTGCCGGATGGTGCTGGAACTGTCTGGGCAGGAAGAAAATTGGGGCATGATGTGCCTGAAAGAGTTGCCGGTTTTGATTTATTTAATCGTTTACTTAACCTGGCTGCAGAAAAAGGATATAAAGCTTTTTTCTTTGGCGCAGCTCCTGGTATAGCTGAAGCTGCAAAGAAAAAAGCGGAAAGCTTATATCCGGGTGTAAATATAGTAGGCTGCAGAGACGGCTATTTCAAAGATAGTGATGAAAAAGTTATTATTGAAGCCATCAATAACAGCGGTGCGCAGATCCTTTTTCTGGCTTTAGGAGCACCAAAACAGGAAAAGTGGTTGAATTCCCACCTTCAGGAACTGATGCCTTGTATTACTATGGGTATAGGCGGAAGCTTTGACGTGTTAGCAGGAAAAATGGAACGTGCTCCGTTATGGATGCAGAAATATTCGTTAGAATGGCTTTTCCGTCTTTATAAACAACCAAGCCGGTTTACAAGAATGCTCGCTCTGCCAAAATTTGTTATTAAAGTAATTTGTTCCAAATGAAATAAAAATGGACAAAAAGATATGGCTGTATTATAATAATGTGATGAACTAAAGGCTCATCACATTATTATTTTGCTTTTTGTTTTCTTAAATTTGCTGAAAGAGAGGGGCTCTCTATTATGAATATAGTCAAAGACGGTCATCCGTTTATATTCGCTTTTGCTATTATTACTTTTGCTGTAGGCTATTGGGGGAGCCTGGTCTGGGCTGTTGTTCCTGCAGTATTCATGCTGTTTTTTATTTATTTTTTCCGTAATCCCAATCGACCTACACCAGCAGATGATTCCGTTATTTATTCTCCAGCAGATGGAACTGTAATGGCTATAGAAGATTTTTATGACGAAGAATATTTAAATGAAGATGCTGTAAAAGTTACTATTTTCCTTTCTGTTTTTAATGTACACGTTAATCGCAGCCCTGTAAATGGTGAAATAAAATATCAGCGTTATACCTGCGGTCAATTTGTGCCTGCTTATAAAAAATCTGCTTCATTTGAAAATGAACGCCATGCTATCGGCGTACAAAATGACAAAATGAGAGTTTTGGTTATTCAGGTCGCCGGATTACTGGCACGTCGTATCGTATCCTGGGTGACTTTAGGCCATAATTTGAAACAGGGTGAATGTTATGGTATGATTAAATTTGGATCAAGTACTGAAATTGTTTTGCCGAAGAATGTTGAAATTCTTGTTAAAAAAGGCGATTCAGTAGTTGGAGGAGTTTCTATGATCGGGAGGGTTCATTAAGAAATGAATTATCGTCGTATCATCCCTAACAGTATTAGTGCTTTAAGTTTAACATTTGGTGTTTTATCTATTTTTGATACATTTGAAGGCAATTTTTCCAGGGCAGCTATCTTTATAATACTCGCTGTTATTGCAGATTCTCTGGATGGAAGAGCAGCCCGCTTTTTGGGAGTAGGAGGCGGCGAGTTTGGTAAAGAGCTCGATTCTTTGTGCGATTTAGGTTCGTTTGGCGTTGCTCCGGCTATTCTTATTTATCAATATGGTATGACGGATCTAGGTTTGCTGGGCAAGCTTATTGCTTCTGTTTTTACAATCTGCGGAGCTATGCGATTAGCAAGATTTAACGTAAATGTAGGGGAAGTAAAAGGCTACTTTCAAGGGATGCCAATTCCTGCCGGCGCTTGTGTTCTGGCAACATATGTTCTTTCAGGTTATTCCTTTTCCACTTATTTTGTTGCTGTTTTAACTTTTGTAATTGGCTGTATCATGTACAGCAACGTTAAATTCCCGGATTTTAAAGGTAAAGGCAATCCGATGTTTTTACCGCCGGTAATAATTGCTGCAGCTGTTGGCCTGTATTTACTGTATACGAATCTTTCAGCCTGGCCGTTTGCCGCTATGTTCACTTATTCGTTAGCTGGGATTATTAACTGCGTTTATGCAAAAATGCTAAGTAAGCAGTAAATATTTTTAGAAAGCAAGGAGATTTTTGATGAGTACCTATTTTGACTTGATCATGATTCCGTTGCAGCTTTTAATTGTATTCTTTACGATCTATTATTTTACGCTTTCTTTCTTTGGCCTTTTTGGCCGCAGACCGGAAGAAAAAATTTACGACGAGCAAAAAACTTTTGCAATGATCGTTTGTGCACACAATGAAGAGCAAGTTATCGGTCAATTGGTCGAGAATCTGCATCTGCTGAATTATTCTGATCGTTTATATGATATTTTTGTAGTTGCAGATAACTGTAAAGATAATACAGCGCAAATTGCCCGTCAGTCAGGAGCCATTGTTTATGAACGCTTCAATGATAATGAAAAGGGTAAAGGCTTTGCAATGGATTGGATGTTCCAAAGACTTTTTGAAATGGAGCGTCAATATGATGCTGTCTGTGTTTTCGATGCTGACAATCTAGTCCATCCTAACTTTTTAAAAGAAATGAACAGCCGCTTATGTAAAGGTGAACAACTTATTCAAGGTTATCTGGATTCCAAAAATCCTAATGATACCTGGATTTCCGGTGTATTTTCGATTTCTTTCTGGGTAGTAAATCATGTATGGCATTTGGCGAAATATAATATCGGTTTATCAAGCTGTCTTGGCGGTACTGGTATGTGTATTTCTACCGATATCTTGCGCAGACACGGTTGGGGAGCCACCTGTCTTACTGAAGATATGGAATTTACCATGAAGGCCCTGTTGGAAGGTATACCTACTACCTGGGCGCATGATGCTATTGTTTATGATGAAAAGCCGCTTACATTTATGCAGTCTTGGAACCAGCGCAAACGTTGGGCTCAGGGGCATTTTGATGTAGCTAATCGTTATATCGGTAAATTATTTGTCAAAGGGATTAAAGAAAGAAATATTGTTGTACTTGATGGTATCATCAATTTGTTCCAGCCGTACTTCTTGCTTATCTCTACTTTTTTTGTAATTTGCAGTTATATCTATCAGTTTTATCCTTTCTATACGAATGTATTATACGCTATTCTGCCGTTGGAAGTTTGGACGCTGATAGGTATTGGTCAGTATATTTTTCCGATGATCGTACTTTTTAAAATTCATGCTTCGTTTAAATCCTGGATATACCTCCTCTTGTATCCACTTTTTATTTACAGCTGGATACCTATTACAGTGTTGGGATATATTCATAGACACGATCATGAGTGGAGTCACACCGCGCATACTCGAGGAATCAGTTTTAACGAAGTTTTGATTCCGGAAAATGCTGAATTGGGACCTAAGCAGGTCGTCTTTCCTAAAAAACAATAAATTTTGACCGCTCGTAGCAAGAGCGGTCTTTTTCTTTATAAAATACTTGAATTCTTTATTTTATAAGGCTTTTATGTTATTATAAGACGATAAGATGTAAAAGATTTAAGGAGAAGTTTGTGAAGATACGTGGAGTCTTATTTGATCTGGACGGCACATTGATCGATACTGTCGATCTGATAATTAAAGCATTTGAACATAGCTTCGCAGTGTGTCTGAATAAAAAAATGCCACATGCAGAACTGGTAAAATATTTTGGATTACCACTGCGCAGCGCCATGAGAAACTATGTCAATGAAAATCAGGTAGAAGAATTATGCGCTGTTTATAGAGAGTTTAATCTTAAGCACCATGATGAGCTTATTAAACCTTTCGCTGGAGTAAAAGAAACACTGGCTGAGCTGCAGCAGCGGGGAATAAAAATGGCGGTTGTTACTTCTAAGAAGGTCCCGATGGCTAAGCGTGGGCTGCAATGTATGGAGCTGGAAAATTACATAGAGACAGTCATTGGCTGCGATATATGTCAATATCATAAGCCGCATCCCGAACCCATGGCAAAGGCCCTGGCTGCTTTAAATCTGAAAGCTGATGAATGCCTTTGTATTGGCGACAGCCCTTTTGACTTGCAAAGCGGTCAGGCTGCTGGTTGTTATGGCACAGCAGCTGTACGTTATACCAGCTTTGACTGGCAGCAGATGCTTGGCGAAGGCAACCCTGATTATATCCTGGAAGAAATGCCAGATCTGATAAAGATTATTGATGATCTGAATAATAAACACTAAGGAGGAACATATGCGTAAAATAGCAATCATAGGTGGAACTGGAATCTATAGTCCGGAAACCTTACAATGTTTTGAAGAAAAGGTGATTCAAACTCCTTACGGACCTGCTTTATGCAATATTGGAACAATGTGCGGCAATCAGGTGATCTTTATCACCCGTCATGGTGTGGGGCATAAAACTGCTCCGCATAAAGTAAATTATCGTGCCAATATCTGGGCGTTGAAAAGCCTTGGTACAGAAGAAATATTTGCAACTACTGCAGTTGGATCTTTGAATTTGGATATGGAACCGGGGCATTTTGTTGTATGTGACCAGGTTTTGGATTTTACGAAAAGCCGTATCAATACTTTTTATGATAATCCGGAACGTGGTGTAGCTCATGTTGATTTTACCAACCCTTACTGTCCCAGACTGCGCGATAAAGTTATCAATTGCCTGTATAAGACAGATATAGTTTTTCATAAAAAGGGCTGTTACGTCTGTACAGAAGGACCGCGTTTTGAAACTGCTGCGGAAATTAAAATGTTCGCAATGCTGGGAGGTGACCTTGTCGGCATGACCAATATGCCGGAGTCACTGCTTGCCAGAGAAGCAGAAATGTGCTATACAAATTGTTCTATCGTCACTAATATGGCTGCAGGTATTTCACCGACGCCGCTTTCTCACAGTGAAGTGGTTGAGGCTATGGATAAAAGCATTAAAAACATGGAAAAGCTTATCAGTGCCTTTATTGCGGCTAATGAAGCAGACAGTATGGAATGCGGCTGTCCGAAGTGCATGACAGAATTTGGCGGTTTTACTTTATAAGGAGCCTGTAAACATGGTCAAAACTATGGAATGGCAAGGGCAGAGCCTGCTTTTGTTAGATCAAACTAAGTTACCGGCAGAAATTGTAACTATCATTTGTGAAGACTACCGAAGAGTTGGAGAGGCAATAAAACGCTTGGAAGTACGTGGAGCGCCTGCTATTGGCGCAGCCGCAGCTTTTGCCATGACTTTAGGCTGGCAGGAAATTATTGTAAAATATACTGGTGCCGGTTCTGAAACGCTTTTAATAGAGTTTAAGAAGATAAAAGACTTTTTGCTTTCTACGCGTCCAACAGCAGTCAATCTTGCCTGGGCAGTTAATAAAATGTATATGCAGGTCGTTTCCTTGACTAAAGAACAAAGATCGCTGCAAGATATTGGGACGGCATTAGAAAATTTAGCCTGCAAGATTTATCAGGATGATATCGCGATCAATCGACAGATCGGGGTCCACGGTGCAGCTTTACTGCCTCAGCAGGCCAGTATCCTTACTCATTGCAATGCGGGTACTTTAGCTACCTGCGGATGGGGAACCGCCTTAGGCGTTGTCAGACAAGCTTTTGAGGACGGACGGCTGGCGATGGTTTATGCAGATGAAACGCGGCCGTTGTTACAGGGCGCACGTTTAACAGCCTGGGAGTTAACAGAAGATAATATTCCGGTTACTTTGATCACTGATAATATGGCGGCGTGGGTCATGCAGACTCAGCATCTGGATGCTGTTATCGTCGGCGCGGATAGGATCGCCGCTAATGGTGATACGGCCAATAAAATCGGTACTTACGGAGTAGCTTTGGCAGCTAAGCATCATCATATACCTTTTTATATCGCTGCTCCAGTCAGCACTTTTGATTTTACCTTGGAAAATGGCAACCAGATCCCAATCGAAGAACGGGCCGCTGATGAAGTACGATTACTGCAGGGAGTAGTAACTGCTCCACGGCAGGTAAAAGTTTTCAATCCTGCTTTTGATGTAACTCCGGCAGAATTTATTACTGGTATTATTACCGAATACGGTGTAGTATCTGCGCCGTATACAGAAAATATAAAAAAATTGCAGCAAAAACTGCAAGAGGAGGACTAATATTGATTATGGAAAGTATGATTCGTGATATCGCTTTAGCACCATCCGGGAAACAAAAAATTGCCTGGGTAAAAGAGCACATGCCCTTGCTTAATATCCTTAATGAAAAATATAGTAAAAACCAGATTTTTAAGGGTCTTAATATGGTAGTTACTATTCATTTAGAAGCAAAGACAGCATATCTGGCACAGGTGCTTAAAAACGCTGGGGCCAATGTTGTTGTAACCGGCAGTAATCCCTTATCTACTCAGGATGATGTTGCCGCGGCGTTAGCAGATAGCGGTGTCACTGTTTTTGCGACCCATGACTGTACTGATAAAGAATATGATATGTATCTCAGTAAAGCATTAGACGTTGAGCCGGATCTGATCATCGATGACGGCGGGGATCTGGTCAATATGCTGCACGGTGAACGCAGGCATCTGGTTGCTAAGCTTATTGGCGGCAGCGAAGAAACTACTACTGGCGTACACCGCTTAAAAGCTTTGTCTAACAGCGGTAAGCTGGCTTTTCCGATGATTGCTGTTAACGATGCCTATTGCAAATATCTTTTTGATAACCGTTATGGAACCGGTCAATCTTCCTGGGACGGCATTATGCGCACGACAAACCTTTCGGTGGCCGGTAAAACAGTAGTAGTTGCCGGCTATGGCTGGTGCGGAAAAGGCGTGGCCATGCGTGCCAAAGGCTTAGGCGCTAATGTTATCGTCACTGAGATCGATCCTATCAAAGGCATAGAAGCGGTTTTTGATGGTTTCAGGGTAATGCCGATGCAGGAAGCCGCTCAATATGGTGATTTCTTTGTTACTGTTACCGGCTGCAAAGACGTTATCACCAAAGAGCATTTTGCCGTTATGAAAGATGGCGCTATTCTCAGCAATGCAGGTCATTTCGACGTTGAAATCAATATTAACCATCTTGAAGAATTGACCGTAGAGCCGTCATATGAAGTAAGAAAAAATATCAGGACCTTTACGATGGCTGATGGCCGTAAAATCAATTTGCTGGGCGAGGGACGCCTTGTAAATCTGGCTTGTGGTGATGGACATCCTGTTGAAGTAATGGATCTTTCTTTTGCGATGCAGTTTTTAGCAATGAAATATTTATGGGAACATAAAAATGATCTGGAAAATAAACTTTACGTTTTACCGGAAGAATTAAATACTGAAATTGCTGCGCTTAAATTACAGGCTATGGGCATTGGTATCGATAAGTTGACTCAGGAACAGGAAGCTTATCTGCATCAAGCCTAAAAGGAAGTGTTAATATTGCAGGATGATCGCATTATCGATGCAGCGCGTCAGCAAATTGTTGCCGCCGGCCTAAGAATGATCGAGCAGAAAATGATTGCAGGATCATGGGGAAACCTAAGCATCAAAATCAATACTTCATGCTGCGCAATAACGCCGTCCGGCCGCAGTTATGACAGCTTAAATACTGAAGACATTGTCGTTGTGGATATGCAGGGCAATAAAATTGATGGCGCATTGATTCCCTCATCCGAAACGCCCCTGCATCTGGCGGTTTATAAGGCAATACCTGAAGCGCAGGCCATAGTACACACACACAGCATTTATGCCAGTGCCTGTGCCGCAATGCATAAACCTATACCGGCTTTGATTGAAGATCTGGTACAAATAATAGGCGGCAGTGTAGATGTTGCTGAATATGCGTTACCGGGAACGGAAGCTTTAGCTGCAAATGCTGTAAAAGCTTTACAAAATAAAAAAGCCGCCTTATTAGCTAATCATGGCGTCGTGTGCTGGGGCAGTTCTTTAAATTCCGCTTTAATGACTGCCGAAATAGTCGAAAAAGCAGCACAGATTTACTGTATCTGCGAAACTATGGGCGGTGCAAAATTATTGCCGGAAGCAGATATTGCTGTAATGCATGATTTCTATAAGCAGCATTATTCTAAACGTCAAACAGAAAAGGGAGATGAAGTACTTGGGTAAATTACTGATAAAAAATGTAGAAATAATTTCGGCTCCCGACAATGAAAAGTATTTTTTAGGAATTGACAACGATACGATCAGTGTTATCAGTAAAGAACTGCCAGACGGTTTTGAGAACGCTGAAATAATTGATGCTGCGGATAAGATCGCAGTTCCCGGCATGGTAAATACACATACCCATGCTGCTATGACTTTATTACGCAGTTATGCAGACGATATGGCTTTGATGGACTGGCTGCAAAATAAGATTTGGCCTGCAGAAGCAGGCTTAAATGATGACGACATCTATTGGGGCACAATGCTTTCAATCATGGAAATGCTGAAAACAGGTACTACATGTTTTGCCGATATGTATTTTGCGATGGACAGAGTTGCTCAGGCAGTAGAAGAAACCGGCATGCGTGCTTCTTTAAGCCGCGGTTTGGTAGGCCTTACACCTGATGCTGATGAAAAACTGCAGGATAATGAAACGCTTTTTAAAAACTGGCACGGGAAAGCTGATGGCCGTATCAGGGTAATGTTTGGCCCACATGCTCCCTATACCTGCACTGTACCTTATTTAAAGAAAGTTATAGCCAAAGCCGGTGCATTGGATGCAGAAATTCATATGCATCTGTGTGAAACGGCAGGAGAAGTGAGTGATTGTGTAAAAGAACATCATATGACGCCTATCAAACTGATGGAAAGTTTGCAGATGTTTGATTGTGGGACTTTGGCTGCACATTGCGTACATGTCAGTGAAGAGGATATGGAAATAATGGCCGCGAAAAAAGTGCGTGTGGCGCATAATCCGCAGAGTAATCTGAAGTTGGCCAGTGGTATTGCTCCGATACCGGCCATGCTGAAACGTGGTATTATAGTCGGACTTGGTACAGACGGGACTTCCAGCAATAATAATTTGGATCTTTTGGAAGAATGTCGTCTTACAGCTATGCTGCATAAAGGCATCAGCGGAGATCCTTTGCTCATTCCAGCTAAAGAGGCTTTAGAACTGGCCACTAAGCAAGGCGCTTTGGCCTTGGGCTTTACCGATGTAGGGCAGATAGCGGTAGGGCAGAAGGCGGATATAGTCCTTTACGATATGCAAAAACCCTATTGGTATCCACGGCATGACCATATTTCGTTGTTAGTTTATGCTGCAAATGCAACTGACGCTGATACAGTTATCGTCAACGGTAAAGTTTTGATGAAAAATGGTGAACTGCTGCACATGGATGTAGAAAAAATTTATGCGGAGGCCAATACACGTGGTCATCGCTTAACTAAATAAAGATAAAAACTTAGGAGTGACGATAGTGGCAAAAATACTTGTAAAAAACAATTTAGCACCGGCTGTTTATGAATTTATCATTGAAGCACCAATGATAGCGCATAAATGCCAGCCAGGTCAGTTTGTGATGATCCGTACAGATGAAAACAGCGAGCGTATACCTTTGACTATTGCTGACTTCGATCGCGAAAAAGGAATTATTACTTTGATCGTGCAAACAGTAGGTAATACTACAACGCATCTTTGTGAAGCTTTCAACGTTGGTGACGAAATACTTGATGTGCTTGGGCCTTTAGGTATGCCTTCACACATGGGGAAATTCGGTACTGTTGTTTGTGTTGGCGGCGGCATCGGCGTTGCGCCTGTTTATCCTATTGCCCGTGCTTATCATGAGCTTGGCAACAAAGTAGTTTCGATTATCGGCGCCAGAAATAAAGATCTGATCATTTTTAAAGATAAAATGGAAGCCGTAAGTGACGAAGTCATTATCACTACTGATGATGGCAGTGCCGGTCATAAAGGTTTTGTTACAGATCCTCTGAAGGCAATGCTCGAAGCTGGTGAAAAAATTGATTTGGTTCTGGCTATCGGGCCTGTTATCATGATGAAAAATGTTGCGGAAACTACCAGACCTTATGGTACTCCAACTACTGTCAGCTTAAATACCATTATGGTTGACGGAACAGGGATGTGCGGTGGCTGCCGCGTCATGGTAGGTAATGAGAATAAATTTGCCTGTGTCGACGGTCCTGAATTTGATGCTCATTTAGTAGATTTCGCTAATCTTGTTCAGCGTCAGCAAATGTATAAAGGTCAGGAAATGCTCGAATATAGCTGCGGAGGTCATTGCAAATGCGTGGAGGAATGAGAAATCCTATGCCGGAACAACCGGCTGATATTAGAAATAAAAACTTTGAAGAAGTAGCACTTGGCTATGACATGGATACTGCTGTCGATGAAGCACAGCGCTGTTTGAATTGCCCCAAGCCGCGCTGCGTTGAAGGATGTCCGGTGAATGTGGAGATACCTGCTTTTATCCAGGCTCTGGCACAAAGCAGAATGGACGATGCTATCGCTATATTAAAACGCAAAAATAGTTTGCCGGCTGTTTGCGGACGTGTTTGCCCTCAGGAAAACCAGTGCGAAAGCAAATGTGTTTTAGGTATCAAAGGTGAATCTGTAGCTATTGGCCGTCTGGAACGTTTTGTTGCCGATTACGCCCGTGAACAGGGGATTGATGTTACACAAGCTGATACAGCATCCGCAAAAGGTAAAAAAGTAGCCATTGTGGGCAGTGGTCCCTCTGGTTTGACTGCCGCAGGTGATCTTGCAAAAATGGGCTATGACGTTACTATGTACGAAGCCCTGCATGCTCCTGGAGGCGTTTTAATGTATGGTATCCCTCAATTTCGTTTGCCGAAAGAAATTGTAAAACACGAGATTGACGCTTTAAAAGACCTGGGAGTTAAAATACTTCCTAATGCTGTTATTGGCAGAACCTTCACCATTAGAGAATTAATGGAAGAAGAAGGATTTAGTGCCGTTTATGTTGGTACAGGAGCAGGATTGCCGCATTTCATGCATATCGATGGCGAAAATTTAAACGGAGTATATTCTGCTAATGAATTCCTTACCCGCGTTAATTTAATGCGCGCTTATCAATTTCCGAATGTTGCAACTCCGGTATATGTAGGTAAAAAGGTTGCTGTTGTAGGCGCCGGTAATGTTGCCATGGATGCTGCACGTACTGCCAAACGACTTGGTGCTGAACAGGTATACATCGTTTATCGTCGCAGTGAAGATGAGATGCCGGCTCGTAAAGAGGAGATAGGGCATGCCAAAGAAGAAGGTATAGAACTGAGACTGCTCAATAATCCCACACGTATTCTTGGAAACGAAAAGGGATGGGTCAGTGGTATGGAGTGCGTGAAAATGGAACTTGGCGAGCCTGATTCATCAGGGCGCCGTTCTCCTGTGGAAATCAAAGGCTCAGAATATGTTCTTGATGTTGATATGGTGGTTATGGCGATCGGGCAGGGGCCCAATCCTTTGCTTAAACAAACAACGCCTGAACTGGGAACTAATAAGCGCGGCAATATAGTTGCCAATGAAGAAGGCGCTACTTCTATTCCAGGCGTTTTTGCCGGCGGCGATATAGTGACCGGGGCAGCAACAGTAATTTCTGCCATGGGTGCCGGTAAAAAAGCGGCGTTGGCAATTGATGAATATTTGTCAAAGATTTAAAGAATAGTTTCCTTACTAATCCGGCAGAATTCTGCCGGATATTTTTTTAATTTTCTTTTCATATTTGTTCTTATTTTACTTAACTGTAGAATGGTAAAAACTTCTATGATATGTTAAAATAAATAAGATCAGTTCTATATTAAAAATTTTTCTTCGAGGTGAATAAAATGCAATTTCCATTAGTATTAGGAGTTTCAGCACGTCATGCTCATTTATGCCGCGAGCATATGGATATTTTATTTGGTAAAGAATCTGAATTACACCCTAAAAAATATATTGGTCAGCCAGGGCAGTATTCTTCAGAAGAACAGATTACTTTAGTAACTGCAAAAGGTGAAATGAAATTAAGAATTATTGGTCCGCTACGTAAATATACGCAACTGGAGCTATCTTTTACTGATGCCAGAAAAGTCGGACTGAATCCGCCAATCAGAAATTCTGGCGATATCAAAGAGTCTGCGGGCGGAAAACTGGTAGGGCCTAAAGGCGAAGTAGAAATTACTGAAGGCATAATTATTGCCGCCCGGCATATTCATTTATATCCTGAAACAGCAGAAACCTACGGATTAAAAGATGGCGACATTGTTTCTATCCAAACAACAGGGGAACGTGCTTTGACTTTAAATAATGTTTTAGTACGTGCCGGTGAAGGTAATGCTGATGAAGTTCATATTGATACTGATGAAGCTAACGCCTGTAATTTGGACAGTGGCGTGATGGTTGAAATTATTACAAAATAATTAACGAGGTGGCAAAGTGGCAAAGTTTTTGATATTTCTATCCCTGTTAATTCAACTGTCATTAGTAAATACCGGTTCTGCAGCCGAATATCGTAATCCTGAAGCGGGCTTTAAGATAAATGTACCACAGCAGGAAATAAATATTGTAGGCAAAGATTTTTATGGCGGAATGCAGTCTAATGGTAGTTTTATTTACGTTTACAGTCTTAATCAAAAACAGGCATCGGATCTACTGGAACAAAAATTCACTACCGACGCTTTTAATGATGATTATGCATCAATCGAATTATTGGAACGTTCTGGTATCGATCCTAAAAAAGCAGATTTAAAACTATTGAATCCTTCACTTTACTGGCCTGCTGATAAACCTTTTATTAAACAGCTGCCAGATGATCTTGCTTTTAACATTCACGCACAAAAACTTCACGGCAAAAAAAGTTTGACTCTACAGTTTACAGATAATGCAGTCAATAAAAGTGATGATCAGAACTCATATTTATGTTCTGTTGATTTACTTTCCGCAAATGACAGATTGTATGTAATAACTACTAAAACTTTAGACAATAAAAAGGACTCTGAACAATCGACTGAGTCGGTACGCGACGAGTATCGTCAAGGCGTGGCCATAACAAAACCTGTTGAAGTCATTAAGCCATTAGTTTATACTGACAAAATCGGAAAATTTAAATTTGAGCTTCCAGACAACTGGTATTATGTTCAAAGTTATTTTTCAGACGATCCTAAAGCCTGTCTGACATTTGCCTTACCTTTGGAAACCTTAGCCAAAATTAAAGAAAAATCCCAAAATTTAGAGGCTGATGATTTAGATAAAGAGAAAATAGCGGATAATGTTTCTGAAGAAAACATAGCTTCATGGATGGATTTGCTGACAGAGAGCGTATGGTCAGTTTCCTGTGAAACAAAGGACTTTGAAACCGCTGCTTATTTAGAAAATCCAGAAGCTACTAAAGCAGAGATGCAGCTATTGTTTTCAGAGTTAAAAACCTATATCGAGAGCAGTCGCTATTATAAAAACAGTAAATTTGATTTTGATATTAACATCACTCCTAAAATAGGATATATAAATTTCGATTTTGCCTTTAACTTAAAAGGTAAAAAAGATTTCGATAATACCGGTAGAATTTTCTTTACAAAGAAAAAAGGCGGCCTTATAGTCTATACATCTACTCTTGGCAATACAGAACAACCGGTTTCTAAAGAGCTTCTAGAGAACATTAAAAAGCTTGATTTGCAGTGATTTTTGATGCCTCTTTACTTAGCAGTATTTATGCAAAGGAGACATAGCTATGAAAAAAACAATCTGTTCAGGAATTGTCGCAGTTAGTATTTTAGGCAGCCTTGCTACTTGTTATGCGTTCGACTATCGCAGTGAAGAAGCTGGTTTTAGTGTTGATATCCCTGACAATAACAATAATAATACTGTTATTGTCAGTAAAGATCTGTTTGCAGCCGGCAGTAATAAGGCTGGCATGCATGGTATAGCTGCAATCAGTCAGCAATCAGTTGAAGCATATACTAAAACTGATTTTGCCACAGATAAATTTGAAGAAGATTTAAAGAAAATAGCTGCAGATATTAAAGCAGGAAAAGATATTTTAGCTGATCCTGCTTATGCGTATCTTACTGCACCACAAAATGAATTGCAGGTATATATGCAAAAACTTATGCAGGAAAATATGCAATCCTTACCAGGCGAAAAGAGCTATAAAATAACAAAGCTTAATAAGATACCAGCATTAGAAATCAATAATGATATGCTGCTTAACTATGCTATTGAACTGCCGGTTGCCTATAGTAAAAAGGAACAGCAGGCTGTGCAAAAATATAATCCTTCGGTAAAATTTAGTGCTGATGGCAAGCAAATGACAGCACAATATAATTTGATTTCGAAGATATATATATTATCACAAAATGATCAATTATATAATATAAGCAGCGGTTATGTTGAATTTCCTGAAAATGAACAGACTGAGACCAGTCTGGAAAAAGATGGACTGGATAAATTTATTCAAAAACTTGCGGATAACAGAGTAGATAAACGTGCATATAAGAAACTCTCTAAAGAGTTTACCAAAAAACTAAATTTCTTTAAACCGCAAGCGTCGAATTCTGGACTTATAATTAAAGATGGTATTTTTGACAAAGATTTTAAAATACCTCATGACTGGCTTTATATCCAAAGCAATCAAAAATTTGAAAATATGCCCATCAGTTTCTTTTCTGCATTACCTGTAAAAAGCTTGGAAATGATGGGGAAGGAGTATATAGACTCCAAATTATTCAATATTAAAACTACTGATACCAGTATCAATGTAGAATCGAACATTAATACCAGTGAATTTGATTTAGGAAAAATTTTAAAGGCTTATTCCGAAGGCCTTATAGGTATTTCAGCAAAATATCAATCGAATCGTCCGCATGATCAGGGTCCCAGGCAATTTTTAGAAAATCCTTTCTTTACAAAGATGATGTTTGAAGAATTTATGAATAAACCATTTTTAAATCCTCGTGAAAAAGCAAAGCTGGAAAAGTTTGTTCAGGTCAAAAATTTCACACATGATATGGAGATCAATCAAGAAAACTGTCTGATCAAATTTACTTATGACCTGGATTTGCATCTACCAAAGAATTTATCAAAAATCAATCAATCTGGTTATGATGTATTTAAAGAAAATAATTTAACAGATCTGTCTATCAGCGGACAAAAGAAAATTTATTTTGATGCTGATAACAGGATCAGTTTGCTCTGTTATTTTACTCAAAAGCAAACAGGACAAGCAGATTTGATTCAAAAAGAATTTGATAACTATGATTTATTTAAAAGTTCCTTGCTGACAGAAAGACATTAAAAAATATTAGTTCTGATACCTGGATAATAGCATCAAAATATTATCCAGGTATTTTTTATAAAAAAGCATCGCTATAAATCGTTTTAAAGACGTTGTAAAAACAAAGCAAGTATAAGTTGTAGTATAATCGTTTAAAAATGCTTATATGTCAAATATATGTCTGACATAAGGTTTTATGTAAAATCCTTAGTGAATAGCATATTACACATTTATAATTCGAGTTTAGTATTTTACATAATATATATTATCGGACATAAAATAAAAAGCCGAGAATTTTCTATAAATAAGGTTGACTATAAGGTTCTTTTGCTAAGTTCATTAAACGAACAACTACAAACAGATGTTTTGACATTCTCTTCTGTTCCTGATATAATAGAAGAAATTAGAAACGATAAATTTTATTGTCTAAAATTTTACGAGATATTATGAGGATTGGAATTGGAGGCTGGTTTTATGGCAAGAAGAGCACGTTTTAGTGATTTTGATGGCGTTATTACAGAAGAAATGCTTTCTGATCGGCAAAGAGCGATTTTAGATTTTATTCGTGAGCATGTTTATGCTAAAGGCTATCCTCCTGCTGTACGCGAAATTGGCAAGGCTGTAGGTTTGTCTTCAAGTGCTAGTGTACATACGCATTTGCATAAATTAGAAGAATATGGCTTTTTGCAAAGAGACCCTGCTAAACCACGTGCTATTGAATTAACACAAGACAGCAGCTGGCGTCAGAAAACAGTTGTTCCAGTTCCTCTGGTTGGTAAAGTTACTGCTGGTCAGCCTATTTTAGCAGTGGAAAACGTCGAAGAAACCTATCCTATTCCTTTGGATTTAATTGGTTGCCAGGAAGATGTTTTCATGTTATCAGTATCGGGAGATAGTATGATCAAAGCTGGTATTCTTGATCATGACTATATTGTTGCCAGAAAGCAAAATTTTGCTAATAATGGCGATATAGTTGTTGCTCTTATTGATGGCGAAGAAACAACCGTTAAGCGTTATTTCCGCGAATTACGTTCAATTCGCCTGCAGCCTGAAAATGATGCTTATACTCCTATAACAGGAACTGATAATATTCAGGTTCTTGGTAAGGTAATAGCTGTATTCAGAATGCTATAACATCTATTTTACGCCATAAAAATATCATAAAGACACCCATGTGACATCACATGGGTGTCTTTATCTTTCTTAAACAGTAAAAAGCAGCTAAGGTGATTTATCATTCATCTTAGCTGCTTTTTTAGTATTTATAAGAATATTTAATTTTAGCTATTTCTCCCCTACCATTTTGGCTGCTGACATAATTGCAATACGTCCATGCTCAAAAGTAAGTCCTCCCTGGAAATAGACATTATAAGGTTCACGACAAGGGCCGTCCGCACTTAATTCAATTGATGCACCCTGGACAAAAGTACCTGCTGCCATGATTATCTCATCCTGATAGCCGGGAATCATGGCAGGTACTGGCGCCACATGTGCGTCAACTGGAGAGTTGCTTTGAATGGCCACACAAAAATTACATAAACGTTCTTTAGTTTCCAAGCAAATTGCCTGTATGATATCACTTCTTCTGTCACCTGCAGCGGGAGTAACCTGATAACCTAAACGGTCAAAAACTGCTGCGGCAAAAATTGCTGTTTTAACAGCTTGTAACACGACATGAGGAGCCAGGAACAGTCCCTGATAGAACTCTCTTGCTGTATCGCCAAGGGTAGCGCCCATTTCTCCACCTAAACCAGGTGCAGTTAATCGATAGGAAGCAAGTTCTACTAAATCTCTTCTGCCAACAATATAGCCGCCTGTAGGAGCAAGACCACCACCAAGATTTTTGATGAGAGAGCCTGCCATAAGATCAGCTCCAACTTCTGTTGGTTCTTCCTTTTCAATAAATTCGCCATAACAATTATCAACAAAACAAATGATCTCAGGATTTACTGTTTTAACAGCTTTGCAGATCGTCCCGATTTCTTCTACGGTTAATGTTTTACGTACACTGCTGTAACCGCATGACCGTTGGATATGCACCAATTTTGTTTTAGCTGTAATTGAGGACTTTATTTTCTCAAGATCGACCTGCGAGCCTGTCATTGGAATTTCTTTATAGATTACTCCCAGATCAGCAAGCGAGCCTGGCGTTTTTACAGGTACACCGATAATAGTCTGCATCGTATCATATGGAGCCCCCGTAGCAGCTATTATCTCATCGCCTGCTTTTAAAACTCCCAGTAAGGCAACAGCTAAAGCGTGGGTTCCGGAAACAAATTGTGATCGCACTAACGCCGCCTCAGTTTTAAAAATATCAGCGTATATTTCATCCAGTTTTTCTCGACCAACATCAGAATAAGCATATCCTGTAGTGGGTTTTAGATAAAAGTCTGATACCATATGCTTTCTAAAAGCCTGCATAACTTTTTCGGTATTATATAAAGCTGCTTCTTCATAGCGTTTAGCAGCTTGCAATACCTCTAATAAAGCTGCTTCTTCTATTTTCTTAAAATCAGTCATTTTTATGCCGCCCTTATATTATAAATTTTTCAAAATCAGTTAATTGTTCAGATGCCAGACGTACTTTTAACAAAGTCCCGCTGTCTTTGTATTCCTGTTCTAAAACAGTGCCTATAGTATGTAATTTAGCTGCTTTATCGGATTCGGTGTAAGGAATAAGTAAAGTCACTTCTATAGATTTTAGCTTTAGATTTTCTGAAATCAAAATTAAAAGTTCATCAATACCAGCACCACTTTTGGCTGATATGCAAACACTGTTTTCCTGCTGTGACAAGCGCTGTACCAACGCATTTTCAGGAGGCAACTTATCTATTTTATTAAAAACAGTCAGTATTGGTTTATCCTGTGCACCAATTTGTTCCAGGACCTTATAAACAGCATCACTTTGTTCCTGATATAATTCATGGCTGACATCAATGACATGCAGCAGTAAGTCTGCTTCCGCCACTTCTTCTAAAGTAGATCTGAATGCCGCTACTAATTGGTGCGGCAGGCGTTGAATAAAGCCGACCGTATCAGTGAGGATAGCTTCATGCTTATCAGGCAATATCAACTGACGTGTAGTAGGATCAAGCGTTGCAAATAATTGATCTTTAGCATAAATATCAGATTGTGTAAGGAGATTCAATAATGTAGATTTGCCGGCGTTAGTATAACCGACAAGGCTTATAGAGGGAACTTGATTTTTTGTTCTTTTTATACGGTGTAAGGTTCTGACAGCACGGACTTTTTCAATAGATTCTTTAATAAAAGCGATACGGTCACGAATACGCCGGCGGTCAACTTCCAATTTGGTTTCACCGGGACCGCGGGTACCAATACCACCGCCCAAACGTGACAAAATAAGCCCTTTACCCATGATTCTTGGTAAATTATATTGTAATTGCGCTAATTCTACCTGTAATTTACCTTCATTTGTACGAGCTCGTTGAGCAAAAATATCTAAGATCAACGCGGTTCTATCAAGAATCCGTACGCCCATTACCTGTTCTATGTTTCTTTGTTGTGCCGGTGTCAATTCATCATCAAAGATACACAGATCAATATTTTCCTGCTGTGCGTACAATGCCAGTTCCTGCACTTTACCTTTGCCGATAAAAAACGCCGGATCAGGTTTGGCGCGGCGTTGGATAAATCTGTTTACTACTACGGCTCCAGCAGTATCCGCAAGCTGTTTCAGCTCTTCAAGCGAGTCTTCAGCAGTCCAGCCGCCTTTTATTTGTCCCCGGTCCATACCGACTAAAATAGTTTTTTCTGCAGCAACTGCCAAACTCGAACTGCTGGTTTGCTTATCTAAAATGCGCTCTATCGTATTGATGATATTGAGAAAATTAATATTTTCGGCTTCTGCCAGTGAAAAGGGACCATATTCATCACAGATAAACTGCTCTTCTTTATCGAGCCCGACTATCATGGCAAAAGAAATTAGGGACTGCGTATAATCAGGTGCGGTAACACCTATTGTAACCATGGCATCGAATTTATTATTTTTTAAAGCTGAAAAATCAACGCCGCTCAGTGCCGGATTACCATTTGGATGTGTATGAACGCAGCGTATGCCGCTCAATCTGCCACTTCCCCTGCGGCCTTCTACTGCCGGTAACTCAACACTGTCATTACCGCCGATCACAATATTAGTTATTTGTCCGCTTCGAGAAATATAAAGAGAGATTTCTCTGTTAATAAATTCAGTAATATCGGCTAATTTTAAAGCTAATTCAGCAGAAATAAGCTGTCCTAACGGCACTTGTATATCATACAAAGTAATTAATTCATTTAAAACAGAGTCACGTATTCCTTTTTTATTACCTGAAATTTCACGCATGATTTACACCTCAAAGAGCAGACATGGCATTTATACCATATCTGCTCTTCCTTTACTTACTATTATTGACGAGCTTTCGCCGGTTCGACATTGACTTTATAACCCTTAATCGTGTTTTTGTGCATAGAACCTAATACTTTTTCAGCAAAGTCTGCCGGGATTTCTACAAAAGTAAATTTGTCGTAAATATTTATGAGACCAATCTCTTTGGCAGGAATATCCGATTCAATAGCAATAGTACGAACTATATCCTGAACAGTAACTTTTTGACTGCGGCCGATGTTCATGAAAAGACGTACCATGCCAGGACGACCACCAGTATTGCTTAAATCTTTAGATAAAACATCTTCTTCAGGAGCTTCTAAAGCTTTATTGCCTTCCTGCATCAGTTTTAAAGCAGCAGCAACAACATCTTCCGCTTCATATTCCTTTAACAGGCTTGCGGCAATAGGCATATAGTCATGATAGTTAGCCTGATCAAGCACGCTCTGCATTTTCGAAACGATCATTTCACGCTGACGTTCAACAACATTGGCTGTAGTCGGCAATTGACGGCGTGTTATTTTAGTTTTAGTAGTACGTTCAATAAGTTTCAGCTGACGGAATTCGCGCGGAGTAATAAAGGTCATCGCCACACCGGTATTGCCGGCACGGCCGGTACGTCCGATACGGTGAACATAGCTTTCCGGATCCTGTGGGATATCAAAATTGATAACATGGGTAATATTATCAATATCGATACCGCGGGCAGCAACGTCAGTTGCGATAAGTATATCAGCACTTCCGTCACGGAATTTTTTCATAACGCGGTCACGCTGAGTCTGGCTCAGATCACCATGCAGGCCCTCGGCCATATAACCGTGGCTGCCTAAAGCAATAGCAAGGTCATCAACACCCTTTTTAGTGCGGCAGAAAATAATCAGTTTACCGTCTATTTCTGCATCCAGCAAGCGGCACAAACCTTCAATCTTATCTTTTGTTTCAAAATAATACTGATCAATAAGAGGAACTGTAAGTTCTTCTTTGCTGATAGTAACATTTTTCGGAGCCTTCATATATTTTTTGGTAAGGCTCAAAATAGGTCTGGGCATTGTTGCTGAAAACAACAATGTTTGACGTTCTGCCGGAAGATTTTTCATGATTTCTTCCATATCGTCAACAAAGCCCATATCAAGCATTTCATCAGCTTCGTCAAGGACCAGGAATTTGATATGATCAAGTTTGATAGTATTGCGTTTGATATGATCTATTAAACGTCCCGGTGTACCAATAACGATGTGTACACCGCTGCGTAAAGCCCTGATTTGACGATCGATCGGCTGGCCGCCATATACCGGCAGTGCTTTGATTTTAGAACTGCGTCCGATCTTACCTACTTCTTCTGCGACCTGGATTGCCAGTTCGCGGGTCGGAGTCATAATTAAAGCCTGGATATGACGATGATCGGTGATACTTTGAACAACAGGAATACCAAAAGCAGCTGTTTTACCAGTACCGGTTTGAGCCTGACCGATAACATCGCTGCCTTCCAATACTAAAGGAATAGTTTGCTCCTGAATTGGTGAAGGTTCTTCAAACCCCATAGCTGTCAAAGCTGATACGATTTTTTTATCCAGCAGTAAGCTGCCGAACATTTCTTGTGAATTAGTTGTCATTGTTTAAATTTCCTCATTTCTTCCATCTTTTATTTTATCTATTACCATAGAAATAGCCGCTAACGCACTACGCAATTTATTTTCAGTTCTGGTTCCGCCGAAAAGATGTTTAACACAACGTACGTCATTGCCATCAGCTACAGCCATATAAACTAAGCCTACGGGTTTTTCTTCTGTAGCGCCCCCGGGACCTGCGATCCCAGTGATACCTACACCATAAGTAGTTCCAAAAAGGTCTTTTACTCCGGCAGCCATCTCGCAGGCAACCTGTTCACTGACAGCGCCGTATTTTTCCAGATTTTCAGCAGATACATTAACAAGCTTCTGTTTGGCCATATTGCTGTAAGTCACGACGCTGCCTAAGAGATATTCGCTGCTTCCGGGAATATCAGTGATCATACTGCTGGCTAAGCCTCCGGTACACGATTCTGCAAAGGCAATCGTACTGCCGCTGTTTAAAAGCTCCTGGCCAAGATATTCTGCTAAAGAAGCATCATCAACACCGTAAATAAATTTACTCAAGCGTTCATAAATCTGTGCTTCTGTACCGGAAATCATTGCTTTGGCTGCTTCAATATCCGCTGCTTTGGCTGTGATACGAACAATAATCTCTCCACGACGCGCATAAATAGCAATAGTAGGATTGCTCTGAGAAGTAATGATATCATCCAGCTGAGCTGCTACAGATGATTCTCCAATACCACGCATTTTTAAAATCCGCGAATAAATTACTCCCTGTTGAGAGTAGCGCCGCATAAGCAAAGGCAAAAATCTCTGTTCACAAATATAAGTCAATTCTGACGGCGGTCCAGGCAATAGAACAATCAGCTTTCCATCATGTTCCAGGGCCAACCCAGGCGCAGTACCAACTTCGTTAGTTAAAATTTCTGCTCCCAACGGGACCATAGCCTGTTTATCATTATTAGACGACATGCACAAACCTTTTTTTACAAAAAAGCTGTTGATCCTGTCCCATGTATCTAAATCCAGATACATTTCCAACCCCAGCATATCGGCGATAACTTCTTTCGTTATATCGCCTCTTGTTGGGCCCAGGCCTCCAGTAGTAATAACAATATCCGCTCTTTCTAAAGCAATCTTTAAAACGCTTCTCAAGCGCTCTTCGTTATCACCAACAGTAGTCTGATAAAGTACATCATAGCCCAATTTATTTAGTTGCCGTGACAAATACTGAAAATTAGTATTAAGTATTTCTCCCAATAGCAATTCAGTACCTGTATTTACTACTTCAACTATCATTTGTTTTGCCCCCTTGCCGGCAAATTAAATTCGCTCTCCTACCATTTCATAGGTAAAACCCTGCAAAATTTTTACTTTGATAAATGCGCCCGCCTGAACTGCTCCCGCATTTTCAATAAAAATACTGCCGTCGATATCAGGTGCTTCTCTATAAGAACGCCCAAAAGCAAGCTCAGGGTTTTCTTCATCGCGGCCTTCTACAAGTACTTCCAGTATCTGCTCTTCCATTTCCTGATGCAGTTCTTCGGATATTTGCGCCTGCAAAGCCATCAATTCGTGAAAACGTTCTTCCTTGACTTGTTCAGCTACTTGTTCCGGCAATGTTGCTGCCACTGTCCCTTCTTCCTGGGAATAAGCAAAGACACCGGCATTATCAAAACGCTGCACTTTTACAAAAGCCTTCAGTTCTTGAAAATCGGCTTCTGTTTCTCCGGGAAAGCCCACAATAAATGTGGTTCTGATCGTGATACCTGGTATACGCTTCCGTAATTTGCTCAGTAAAGCTTCTACTTCAGCTTTAGTATCATAACGATTCATGCTGCCCAGCAGTCTGTCACTGGCATGCTGTAATGGAAGATCCACATATTTACATACTTTCTCCAAGCTGGCAAAAGCTTCGATCAAATCGTCAGTAAAATTATTAGGATAACAATACATGACTCTGATCCATTTTAAACCTTCCAGCTTGTTAAGTTCACTTAACAGCTCTGGCAGACGCAGCTTACCATAAAGATCTTCACCATATCTGGTGGTATCCTGAGCGACAACGATCAGTTCTTTAACGCCTTTAGCAACTAATGCTTTTGCTTCGCTGAGAAGCTGTTCAAAGGGTCGGCTTACATACGGTCCGCGCAGTTTTGGAATAATGCAGTAAGAACAGCAATTGTCGCAGCCTTCTGCGATTTTTAAATAAGCCATATAATCAGGAGTCGTTAAAATACGCGGAGCAGCAGTTGGCGCCATTTCCGGTTTCTTCCGGGATTTCAGCATGATGAAGCGTTCTCCCTGTATAACTCTCTGGATTACATAAGCAATATCCTCATAACATTCGGTACCGATAACGGCATCGGCTTCAGGGATATTATCTAAAAGTTCTTCGGCATAACGCTGTCCTAAACAGCCTGTAATAATTAGATATTTACAGCTGCCTGTATTTTTATATGCACCCATTTGCAGGATCGTATTGATCGATTCTTCTTTGGCCGATTCTATAAAACCGCAGGTATTGACGATAATTAAGTCTGCGTCTGCAGGATCGTTGGTAATAGTTATTTGCTGTTCATGAATCAGTCCCAGCATTCTTTCCGAATCGACAAGATTCTTGGGACAGCCAAGACTTACTAAGCCTAGTTTCACGTTTCTTCCTCCATCTATTTTGTTGCAAATCTTGCTGACTGCAGCCATTTATTTGTTAAAGCTTCCTGCTGAGTCAGAGTATCATAAGCCGTATTGAGCCATAATTTCTCAGGCTGCTCTATATGATTTCTATTTAACCCATTGGCTAACAAAAATATATAGCCTGTATTTTGTTCTAAAGCAACTTTCTGCGGCAGTGCAGATACTAAAAGCCAATCTCTGAACAGCTGGGCGGACTCGTATTTTTTGGAAGCAGCGTCTACAGCAACTCCATACAAGCTGACAGGAGTCCCCTCGCTTGGTAAAACAATATAAGCAGGAAAATCATTTTCCAAATATTTAAATACATAGCTGCGGCGAGTAATCGCCAAATCAGCATCACCAACAGTAGTCAAACGGATAGGTGTGAAAGGAAAGCGGGAATATTGAGGAATCTGTCTGTTAAGCCCCCTGAAATATGCCAGCGTTTTTTCTTCACCTCGCCTGCTTGCAAATGCGGCTAAAAAATTTCTGGTACTTGCTGAATCTGAAAGATTTTCCATTGCAACACGCACGTTTTGAAGCTTAATGATATCCTGCCAGCTCAAGATATTTTCCTGACCATATTTTCTGGCATAATTTTGATTGACTAAAAAAACTATCGGATCATAAAAAACGCCAAACCACTGGCTTTGCTCATCTTTAAAAGCTGACGGCAATAAGTCGCCGGCTTCGCTTAAAATGGCATATAAACGCTGTTGTTTACTTAAAAGCTGCAGTTCATTATGCTCTAAAAGATAAAGATCCGGTAATTTACCCTGTTCTCTTTCTTCCGGCAATAATAATTTTATAACTGTGTCCCGGTCGTGTTCCTTATTATATTCACTGATTAAAGCCTGTAAAAAACTGTTATCCAAGTTGGAATATAATAACAATTCAGTTTTTCCATGTACCGCCATAGTTGTTTCATTTTTATCAGTATCCAAAACAAACCAGGCTATACCTACGAATAGCAGGACAATGATTAACAGTATCTTTTTCTGAGGCATCTTCAACCTCCTGTCTTACCGCCGTTTATTCATTTTAGGATTTGCCGTATTTTTACTATGACGTGCTTTAGGATTATACGAAGCTGCTATTTTTAACAGGCAGCCTGCATTATCACCAATAAGGTCGCCGCGATTGGTTTTCTGTAAAGCTTCTTTCACCAATTGACGGTTTTTAGGGTTCCTGTATTGCATCAGGGCACGCTGCATAGCCTTGTCATGAGGGTTTCTGGCAACAAAGACTTTTTTCCCGGTCTCAGGATTGATACCGGAATAATACATCGCGGTTGAAGCACTTCCAGGAGTTGGGATAAAATCCTGTACCTGTTCAGGCTGATGCCCTATATCACGCAGGAACTCGCTTAACTCTACCGCATCACGCAGAGTACAGCCGGGATGACTGGAAATAAAGTAAGGCACTAAAAACTGTTTTAAACCAATCTCTTTATTTTTTTTATTAAAGGCACGCATGAATTTAAGATAAACTTCTTTGCCAGGCTTGCCCATATTAGCTAAAGCATGTTCGGCCACATGTTCAGGAGCAACTTTTAACTGTCCGCTGACATGATAACGACATAATTCATCTAAGAAACGATCGTTTTTATCTGCCAGCAAATAATCATAGCGGATACCGGAACGAACAAATACTTTCTTTATTCCCGGAAGCGCACGGACTTTTTGCAGTAATTCTATATAATCACTGTGGTCAGCATCAAGATTAGGACAAGGCTTGGGAAACAGGCATTGCCTGTCACGGCAAACCCCAACTTCCAATTGCTTGGCACATGAAGGATGTCTGAAATTGGCTGTTGGACCGCCAACATCATGGATGTAGCCTTTAAAATTTGGTAATGCAGTTATTTTTTTCGCTTCGCGAAGGATAGATTCATGGCTGCGTGTTTGAATGATTCTTCCCTGATGAGAATGAATAGCGCAGAAAGAACAACTGCCAAAGCAGCCACGACAGCTGATTATACTGAACTGCACTTCTTCTATGGCAGG
>OBAO01000188.1_pt1 | contig 87336 bp, 107 predicted proteins | sample 1517541 | NCBI WGS metagenome assembly OBAO01 (sample SAMN04571698, study PRJEB22368) | human gut metagenome | biome: human gut; material: stool | host: Homo sapiens | place: Luxembourg | collected 2012-08-10
TATTCTACGATTGGAGGCTTTTTTATTCAATGTCCATTTTCTTTGGTTCTAAGCACAGGGGCAGCTTGGGGTTTAAATACAGATATATGATACAGACAGTTTTTACTTTAACAGAGCAATTTTATACAATGCAGCCGTAATGGTTTAGCTTATTATTGAAGTGGGCGGTGATTTGCCTGCCAAAAAATACCTTATAAGGAGTGTTTACAATGGAATTCCAGAAACTTTTTGAAAAATTCAATCTTGAGGGTCATTTGCTTTTGTCCGATACCGATGTCGCTTTTAAAGAAATTCCGTGGTCAAAACATCCGGTATTTGCCGGGGTGGAGTTAAAACATATTCTTACGGCGCAGCAGAGTGGCGGCGATTTCAGCTTTCATCTGGTACGCATTGCCCCCGGCTGTAAAATTGGCGGCCATGTGCATGAAAAGCAGCTGGAGACCCATGAAGTGCTCGCCGGGAAGGGCGTGTGTATCAATAACGGTACAGAATTAAAGTATGAGCCGGGCATTATTTCGATTTTTCCGGCCGGAGTGCCGCATGAAGTGCTTGCCGGGTCTGAAGGTCTGTATTTGTTTGCCAAGTTTATGCCGGCACTTTGTTAACAAGCAGTAGTTGCTAGAGCCTATGGCATGAGTTTTTATAGTCGGTAGGCGTTAAGCCTGTATATTTTTCAAAGTGTTTGATAAAGTGGCTTTGATCGCAGAAACCGGCGGTCAGGGCTGCTTTTGTTATAGTGTCAGCACTGCTGAGCAGACGCTGTGCTTTGCGAATACGGTTTTGCAGCTGAAACTGGTGCGGTGTCAGTCCTACGGCCCTTTTGAAGCAGCGGATCAAATGATATTTGCTGGTGCAGGCTGCCTGAGCCATGTCGTTGATGCTGAATTTATTTTCAGGAGCCCTTTCCAGGCGTTGTTTTAAATTATTGATGAACTGGTCACCGGTGTTGTGACGGAAAAGTTCTGCTTTGCCGCTAAGTGAGTCAAGGCAGTCTGTCAGTTGGACGAGCTGCTGCCGGCTGAGCTCATTTGCAACAGCGGCGCTGCGAAGCGCTTTATTGACGCAGGCTTTAAGGATATGCATATCATAATTACAGCGGCAGAATAATTCTTCGTGAATGCACAGGCTCAAAAGTGTGTAACTGTCTGCTGCGTCAATACTGTGCGGCAGATAAGGGGGAATGATAAAGGTCTGGCCTTTACCGTAAATATGTGAAGTTTGCCCGATCGTGACCGAAAGAGAGCCTTTTATTACGAGGCCGATCGTAAAAACGGAAATATGGTTATGCAGTGGATAAGAGAGTGTAGAGTCGGTGCAGATGATCACTTCCAGAGCACGGTCGGCACAGGTCAGGTAACGGATATGATTTTTTCTGGGCACCTGGCTCACCTCTTTCCTGTTTGGGAAGATTATATCATAATTTTTATTATATTTCTTCCAAAATCTGCCCATCTGTGCTGATAGTGACGACCTGCCAGGGGATCAATCTGCCGCTTTGCTGCAGGGCAGTTTTGACAGCCTGCTCGATGCCGCCGCAGCAGGGGACTTCCATGCGGACGACGGTAACGCTTTTAATGTCATTTGCCAGCAGGATCTCGGTCAGTTTGCGGCTGTAATCTTCATTGTCCAGCTTGGGGCAGCCGATGAGTGTGATGTGGTTTTTGATGAATTTGCGGTGGAAGTCACCGTAAGCAAAGGCTGTACAGTCAGCGGCAATGAGAAGCCTGCTGTTTTGCAGATAAGCTGCATGGGGATTGACCAGTTTGATCTGGACAGGCCATTGCTGTAGCTGGCTGGTTTGAAATATCTCTGCTGGTGCAGAATGAGGCGGCTGCAGCTGCTGTGCCTGCGTACCTGGGCAGCCTACAGTTTTCTGACCGGTTTTGTTAGCTAAAACAGCCGCTTCGTCATAAGCTGCTGCTTCACGCACTTCAAAGCTTATAGCATCAGCAGGGCAAACTGGCAGGCAGTCCCCAAGTCCGTCGCAGTAATCGTCGCGCAGCAGTACTGCTTTGCCGTCTGCTATACCGATAGCCTGTTCGTGACAGGCCTGGACGCAGAGACCGCAGCCATTACATTTTTCCTGATCTATCGTGATTATTTTACGTAACATGATGAACCTCCTGTTGTTTTTCTGCTTTTATTATAGTACGATAAGCAAAGGAAAGCTGTTGTTTTTACAACGGAGGTAAAGAAGCTTGGATAAATATTTGCAGATCATAGCGTCGTCGTCTTTGTTTCACGGTATTGCCAAAACAGAGATCGCAGCGGTGCTGAAGCACTTGGACGCACAGCTGAAGGTCTATCCGCGGAACGGGTTTATCTGGCGGCTGGGTGAGCGGGTGACGACTGCCGGTTTTGTGGTAGCCGGTAGTGTGCATATCCTGCGCGAGGATTATTGGGGCCGGCAGAATATTCTGGCACAGCTGGGCTGCGGTCATCTGTTCGGCGAGGTGTATGCCTGTTTGCAGCAGGTGCCGCTGACTGTAAGCGTGGCAGCGCCTAATGGAGCTGCTGTGATTTTTCTGGATCTCAAACGGCTGTTGTCGGGGCCGTCGCGCAGTGAAGCCGAAAGCAGGCTGCTGCATAATCTGCTCCTGTTGATGGCGGAACGTAATTTCTTCCTGACTCAAAAAATGGAATATCTGACGAAGCGGACAACGAGGGAAAAACTGCTGGCGTATCTTTCGGAGCAGGCACGCCTGCAGCAGAGCAATAAGCTTGTTATACCCTTTAACAGGCAGCAGCTGGCAGATTTTCTGGCGGTAGACCGCAGCGCTATGTCCGGCGAGCTGAGCAAAATGCAGGCTGACGGACTGATCAGGTATCAAAAGAATAAGTTTGAGCTGTTATAAAAAAATAAAACCAGCTGCCTGATGCAGCTGGTTTTATTTTTATCTGTTGTTACATATAAAGGAATTGCAGGCAGGTAGCAAATAAAGCCGCCGTTAAAACCTTGATAACAGCGCCGATAATTGCTGCCGTCATAGCTTCACGTTCGGTAAGGTCGGTACAGCCGCTCCAGATAGCGGGGATTTGCCCGAAGATGACCTGCAGCGGGAAGCCGGAGGAAGCCAGGATATACGAGCCTACGACCAGCGGCGGCGCAATAGTGGCGGCAATTTCTTTCAGCTGGGCCATAGCCAGCGAACCGCCAACTAAAATCGAGACAGAGCCGGTTTCAGCTTCGATATTGAACGCATTGAGCATGGCGGTGATGCCGGCCTGGATACTGCTCCAAAGACCGAAATGATCCAGCGCGCCAATAGCGGCAAAGACAACGGCGCAGGAGGGGATGATGAGCAGAAACAGCAGCTCGGCCCCTTCTTTGGCCGCATTGAAGATGGTCGGCAGAAAGCCTGTTTCCGGAGTGAATTTAGGCAGCTCGTCAATGGAAACGGCCTTAGTATCACGCCAGATAGTGAGCCGCAGCAGCAGCGGCGTCAGCAGTACCGGCAGGAAGATCGCCAGGAAGACGACGACCCAGACGGAAACCTTAGCGGCGTTCAAAGCTATCAGACCAAAGACAAAGATCGCGAAGGAGGACTGCGACTGCATCATCGTCGCAATGGCTATCTTCTGTTCATCTTTGGTAGCGTTGGATTTTTTGAGGATCGGGCCGCCGATACGGCCGGCTGCGTTGACGTCGCCAAGGATATTATAAACAGACGGCACGGCAACGGCTGCGTTGACACCGATGACTTTCATCAACGGCACAAAAATACGCATCAGAGCATCAGTAAAGCCCAAACGCTCCAAAAGACGGCCCATGGTGACGCTGATAATGATCGCGATACCGATAGAGCCGGTGATATAGACTTTGATGATAATAGGGGCAGCGTGATTGAACATGTTGTTGAACAGGTTCCCGATGCCGCCGGGATTGACTACCAGCATCAAAAAGGAAAAGGCAACTAAAAACAGACCCACGTATTCGATCAATTCGATCTTTCTTTTTCCACCATTCATCATAAACCCCTCCGTTATTCTGTTTTCGGCTTAGGCAGATAGTTGCGGGCCATTGTTTCGCCGTAGTTTTCGATATGAGTGCAGCCGCAGTGATCCAAAGGCAGGCTTACCATGCGTTCGCGGAAGATATGGATGTCCAGCTCGGGCAGTTGGAGACGCAGGGCCCAGGCCAGCGGGATACCGTTTTCTAAAATCTCCAGCGCATGGGAATTACCGGCGATCAGATTCAGGCCCAGCTCTTCGGCTTTTTTGACCAGCGGGTCGCCGGGCAGCGGGCGGCTGATAGTGCAGACGACTGTGTTGGCTTCGGGATATTCGGCGTAGGCTTTTTCCAGGTCTTCGGCCGAGAAACCTGTATGCGGGAAGACGGTGATAGTTTTACCCAGTTTGTTTTCCGGCTTGCCAACATAAATTTTGGCGCGGGCCGCGATCGAGGTTTCATGGATCTCGGTGCAGCCGCGGATCTGACGTTCAGAGGTGAGCACACGGGACTCGATATCAGTGCCCATGATCGTGTCGATACGGTTGAGCAGGTCGCCCAGCGTCTCTACTTCCGGCAGGGCGTTGCCGTACCAGACGATTTTACCGGGCACGCCGCCGAAACGGATATTGACGTGCTTGGCGCAGCTGCCATGGATCCAGGCAATACCGGGATGAAGGCCGTGAAAGGCTTCGTGCAGCTCGAACACTGCTAGATGATACAGATTAAAGTAGTTTCTGGCAGTCACGCCGCCGGTGTTGGAGCCTTCGGCAATGGGATGATGGGCGATCAGGCAGTCGACGCCGGTCGCACCGGCCAGTTCGATAGCGCTTTCAGTAAGCGTCATCATGACTGCTACTTTTTTGACGGGCATATCGGGGTCGCCCCAAACAAGTCCCGGAAGCTCGGTAACTGCTTTACCTGGGATACCGGAGGTCTTGGTCACGACGAAGGGATTGCCGCCGCCGTAGCTGAAGGAGTCGGTAATGACGCGTCCACCGGTGATGGTATCGAGGGCTTTGAGGATGTCACGTACAGTTGCCATCGGATTATCACATCTTTCTTATAATTTTGCAAAAATGTCGGTACAGCCAGCCGCTGCAACACGCGCTTTGATCGCGTCGTTGTCGGTGCTGTAAAGATTTTTGGCCTGCATCCGTTCAAAATAGACAGAGCCGGAGAAGGTGTATTTTTTATTGCGGGTTTCGACATCCAGCATTTGTTTGACAACGTAGCCGATAAATTCGCCGATAGCGGTACTTTCAGGCAGGATAACAGGTTCCAGGACGTTAGCTGCGCGGGCGGCGTTGTGGCCGGCAAGCGAACCGCTGACAATGGCTTCGGTGTGACCTACCATAGCGCCTGCCCTCTCGCCGCCGCAGAACAGATTGTCTTTGCCGTCGGCTTTCAGAGCAGCGTCGACGTGGGCAAAGTTGAAATAACGCATGGAGTTGCCCTTACCGCCGGACAGGGGATCTTCAAAACGGGCCCGTTCAAAGCCGGGGATCATACGCAATTCTTCCAGTGGGTAGTAGGGCGTCATCAGTTTGGCTGAGCCTGTGTCCAGCAGAACTATATTATCGGCGTAAGCGTCGAGAGCATATTGCTGGCAGGCTTTCATAGCCAGTTTTTCTTTATGTTTTTTGATTTCTTCCGGGATCGGCACGACGCAGCAGCCGGTTTTTTCCAGCTCGGCGACGATTTCCGGCGCCAGCGATTCTTTGAACAGCTTGCAGGAACCGCTCATGGCACCAAGACCGGTCGGTTTTTCTGCGGTCCATTCTTCAACGCCGGACTGGGTGGTGACGCTGACGCGGGGGCCGAAACTGTGACAGCGCAGGATGCACATGGCGCAGCCGTTGCCGTGTTTGTTACAGTTGAGCGGCATGGCTGAGGACCCGCTGACATCGACGAAAGCGTCGGCAGTGAGCCGCAGGCCGCTTTTGGTAGTCACAGCGATGATCCTGCTGCCTTCATAGTCGGTCTTGACCGCCGGGTCTGCCATCAGCAGTTGGATGCCGCGGCTAAGGAGCAGCTGTTTGGCAGCCGGTTCGATTTTATAGATATTATACAGGGTTGCGTGTTTATGACCGGGAAATTCCATGTTTTTGTGAGTTGCAACGGATTCCATAACTGCAAACAGGTCGCCTGCGCCCATGGCGATGCATTCTTCGGCAGCAGTATAGCGTCCGTTATTGCGGAAAATACCGCCGACCAGACCAGTGCCTAAAAGCATATCGGTACGTTCGAGCAGAGTTACGTCAGCGCCGGCTTTAGCAGCCGTGAGAGCAGCGGCACAGCCGGCCCAGCCGCCGCCGATAACGACGATTTTTTTCTTGGTCATCCTGATTCCTCCAAACGGGGTAAATTTTTATTTAATTATACCCCTTTAGTATAACAAATTAACAATTAAAGAGTAAAGTACATAAATTATGTATACACATAAAAAATGCAGGCTATACTGCCACAGCAGGTTGTGGTACAATAAACGCATAAAAACAGTTTTGGCTGGTGGAGGGATCAAGGTGACCAAGTATAAGAAAAATGGTAAAAAACTGGGAGTGCTGGGTGGCATGGGACCGGCGGCAGCGGCAGAATTTCTGCGTCAGCTGGCTGCCAGATGCCCGGCGGCAACGGACCAGGAGCACCCGGTGGTATATATGATCGGTGATTGCGAGATACCTGACCGCAGTACGGCGATCTTCGGTAAGGGTGAAAGCCCGGCACCGGTACTGCAGGCGCGCTTGCAGCAGTTGTGCGCTATGGGTGCCGATATTCTGGCGGTGCCCTGTAATACGGCCCATTATTTTATTGACGATTTCCGGGATGATCTGCCCAGGCCCCTGGTGCATATCATTGAAGAAACTGTACTGGCGGCGCGGCGCCTTAATCCTGACGGTGCCTGGATGCTGTCGACCCACGGTACCCGTGCCAGCGGCCTGTATCAGAAATATGCTGATAAGCATGGTTATACCTTATATCTGCCCAATGATGAACAGGCGGAAAAAGCGCAGCAGGCGATCCTGCACGTCAAAGCCGGTGAGCTGGCTCTGGCTGGCGCAGTGACTAAAGAGCTGGTAGAGGAGCTGTGGCATGCAGGGGATCTTCCCGTGATGACGGCCTGTACGGAGCTTCCTTTGGGTTATGCGGCCTCGGGACTGCCGCTGGAACGTGAAGTTTCCAGTATTGGTGCTTTGGTCGATGCCTGTATCGGGCTGCTGTATGACGAAGTAAAATAGGCATAAAACAAGGACTATCTCATTGAGATAGTCCTTGTTTTTTTACCAGCGCCGGCTGGAGCCGCCTCCGCCTCCGGAACCGCCACCGAAGCCACCGCCTCCTCCGCCACCACGTCCGCCGCCGCGCAAAAGCGCAAGCAGGATGAACTGGGTAATGATACCGCCGAAGAACATATGGTCAACGATGATGAGTACGATCAGGCCGACTGCGATCAGGGCCTTCATCCAGCCCGGCATCGGCGTATCGCCTGTGCCCTGCCCGGCGCCGCCGCTATAACGTACGCCTTCCAGCTTGACGTTATAGCTTTTGGCTACCGTGGTGGCAACAGTCAGATAGCCCTGCACAATGCCTTTTTCATATTGGCCCTGTTTAAAATAGGGCAGCATCTGCTGGTCCTGGATCCGTCCGGTCAGGCCGTCAGGCAGTACGCCTTCCAATCCGTAACCAACTTCGATACGTGATTGTCGGTCATCGACAGCGACTAAGATCAGCGCGCCGTTATTTTTTTCTTTATTGCCAAGACCCCATTGTCGCAGCAGAGTCAGTCCATATTCGTCAATGGGCTGGCCGTCCAGCGTTTTGACCGTTACGACAGCGACCTGGGCGGTCGTTTTATTGTCCAGATCCTGACCGATCCCATTGAGGGCCTGACGGGTCTGCGGTGACAAAACACCTGCGTAATCCTGTACATAGATACCGGACGCTGTGCTTGGTTTAGGTGGTACCTGGATCGCTGCTTCCGCACCGAGGGCAAAGAACGTCTGGAGCAGAAGCATTATAAGGACGAGCCAACGTTTCATGATCAGTAAGCTCCGTTATCGCTTAAAATTGTACTTGCGGAACAGTTTTAGCGCTTTCATCAGCTTTAAAGTAATCGCGGGCGTCAAAGCCGAACATGCCTGCATAAAGGACGGTCGGGAAGGATTTGATCTTAGCGTTGAAACCCTGTACGGCATTGTTGTAATCCATACGGGCTACGGCAATACGGTTTTCTGTGCCGGCCAGTTCGTCTTGCAGCTGTAGGAAGTTGGTGTTGGCCTTCAGATCAGGATAATTTTCCGCGATCATCAACAGGCGGGAAAGAGCGCTGCTCAATTCGCCGTTGGCCTGGCTGGTTTCGGCAACAGTTTTGGCGCCGCCCAATTTAGCACGGGCATCGGATACGGCTTTAAAAACGTCACTTTCGTGAGTAGCGTAGCCTTTAACGGTGTTGACCAGATTGGGTATCAGGTCGTTGCGGCGCTGCAGCTGGTTTTCTACCTGCGACCATTTGCCGTTGACGTCTTCGTTCATGGTGACCAGGCTGTTATAGCCGCTCATAATAATACCGACGAAAATAACAACGACGGCGATAATAATCATTAAAGTTTTGTTCATTTTTTATTCTGCCTCCAAAGATTTTTTTCTTAATACTTATCTTTCATTGTAACTAAAGCAGGGGCTGCTGTCAAATGGCGCAGTGCCTGAAAATGTAAAATATCTGTGTTATAATGTAAGCAATAAACAGGAAAAGGGCGGTGTTGACGTGGGTGCACTTGACGGTATCAGAGTTCTGGATTTGTCGCGGCTTTTGCCGGGACCGTATTGCAGTATGATTTTAGCTGATTTTGGCGCAGAAGTCATCAAGATCGAAGAACCGGGACGCGGCGACTATTCGCGCAGTTTCCCGCCGTTCCAAAACGGTTTTGGTTACTGGCATTTGCAGCTGAACCGTAATAAAAAAAGTGTGGTGCTGGATCTGAAAAGTGCTGCCGGCAAAGCAGCCTTTTTGAAATTGGCGCAGACAGCGGACGTAGTGCTGGAAAGCTACCGGCCAGGCGTGTTAAAACGCCTGGGCATTGATTATGAAACCGTGAGCAGGTTGAATTCGAAAATCGTTTACTGTGCGATCACCGGCTATGGCAAGCAGGGACCGTTGGTCAGGCAGGCTGATCACGATCTTGGTTATGTCAGTCTGGCCGGTATCACCTCGATGAGCGGCGAGCCCGGAGGCAGACCGGCGATACCGGGCATCCTGATGGCGGATATGAATGCGGCGCTGATGGCCGGTATGAGTATTATGATGGCTGTGCGCCATGCTGAGCAGACAGGACAGGGGCAGGAGATCGACATTTCACTTTATAATACGGCTTTGACGCTGATGCCGGGAGCGGCCAGCCTGTATTTTGGCAGCGGTTTTGTAGCCGAACGCGGTAATAACTGGCTGACCGGCGCCTATGCCAATTATAATATCTACGAAACGCAGGATGGGCGTTATGTTTCCGTCGGCTGTCTGGAGAAAAAATTCTGGAGCAACCTTTGCCGGGCTTTGGACCGGGCCAATCTGATCGATGCTCTGGATGATGAAACGCAGCACGGGCTGGTCAAAAGCGAGCTGACAAAGATTTTTAAGACTAAGACCATGCAGGAGTGGACTGCCTGTTTACAAGGTAAGGATACCTGCGTAACGCCGGTGCTGAATTTTGATGAAGCATTGGCGGCCGAACAGACGCTGGCTAACTCAATGGTGCTGACAGTAGAGGATGAGGAGATCGGTACTTACAAGCAGATGGGCTTTGCTATGAAAATGTCGGCAACGCCGGGAGCCTTGCAAAAACGGGCACCCAAGCTGGGCGAGGATACGGAAACTGTTTTACGCGGCTGCGGTTTGAGTGAGACTGAGCTGCAGGCGCTGCTGGCAAAAGCATAAAGACATAATAAAGGACCCGCATCGGACAGGTGCGGGTCCTTTTTGGGGGATGGCTCAGTGAACTTGGTATTTAAGTTCTTTTTCCATCAGAGCGCCATTTTCAGGGTTGAATTTCATTTCGCCGCGTAATTCGGGTGTGTAAAATTTCAACTCATATTCGTAAAGGCCATCGTCGCTGTCAAGTTTTACTTTTGTGAAGGTCGCGTTGGGGAACTCTTTGCGAACGAGGTCCTGAACGTCAGCGGCAGAGAGTACTACTTTAGGGCTGCCGAGAACTGTTTGGGCATCCATTTTGAATTCTTTCACAGCGCCGCCGTTTTTGAGTACTTCTACTTCATATTCGGTGTTGGTAGCGTTGTCATAGAATTTTACTTCATAATAAGATGCGTATTTGTGGCTTTCGTCTTTGGTCACCAGATGCGTGCTGCCGGCAGGTACCCATTGGGCAGCAATGCTGCGGGCCTGATCGGCACTGATGAACTCAGCGGCAAAAGCGGTTGCGGTGATTGCTAATGTACAGATAGCAGCGGCGATGAACGCCAGAAATTTTTTAGTCATTTTCTTTACCTCCTTGCGCCGTTTTTACTGCGGCGTTTTCTTTGTCTTTATTATAACGCGGAAAGATTAAAAGAAGATTAAAAGAAACTTTAATAAAAATTTATTTTATAAACTTATTATGGAACGGCTATTTTGACTATTTTTGTTGTACAATCTTATTATAGAAACTTGTAGAAAACAGCAGTTGTTTATTGAAGCGGCAGAAAGCGGGAAAGCTGAGGAATTTTTATGGCACAGGAAGCAGCGTGGCAAAAGCAGACGGCATTATTTCTGATCAGTCAGAATATATCTATTTTTGGCTCGTCGGTAGTGGGATTTGCCATTGTCTGGTATATCACAGTCAATACTGTGTCCGGTTTTTGGATCACTGTTGCGACCCTGGCAACGCTGATCCCTCAGGTAGTCGTTTCCCTGTGGGCCGGCGTTTTCGCTGACCGCTACAGTAAAAAACTGATCATCATGCTGGCGGACGGGTTTACGGCGCTGGCGACATTGCTGGCCTTTGCAGCGTTTGCGTTTGGCTATGAAAGCCTGACGTTTTTGATTTTTGTCGCCTGTCTGCGTTCTATCGGCAGTGGCTTCCAAAGTCCTGCCGTCAGTGCGCTGTATCCGGAACTGGTGCCGCCGGAACAGCTGGTAAGAGTTAACGGTATCAATCAGATGGCCAACAATGTACTGCTGCTGATCGCGCCGGCAGTAGGCGGAGCGATTTTAGGCACGTTCGGGATGAAGTGGGCTTTTTTGGTCGATGTGCTGACGGCAGCCGTCGCCATCATTATTATGCTGCGTCTGCAGGTAACTAGAACGGTTGTCAATCAAAGCAGAAGACCAGTGCTGGTAGAATTGCGCGAAGGTGTGCGTTATACCTGGTCGCAGCCGCTGCTGCGGGTCATGCTGGTTTGTTACGCGGTGACCTTTATTCTGATCACACCGGCAGCTTTTTTGACACCGCTGATGGTAGTGCGGACTTTTGGCAGCGAGGTTTGGAAGCTGACAGCTAACGAAATGGTATGGGCGCTGGGCTCGTTTTTAGGCGGCTTATTTGTCGCCTGGAAAGGCGATTTTAAAAATAAGATCACGGCGATAGCGGTCTCGTTGGCAGTGTTTGGCTGCACATTTGCCCTGATGGGCCTGTCGAAGGTTTTCTGGCTCTATCTGCTGTTTGACTGCATCTGCGGCTTATTCGTGCCGGTTTTTATTACGGCTGAAACGGTTTTGATCCAGACCCATACGGAGCCCGGTTATCTGGGACGTGTTTTTGCGTTGCTGCAATTTGTTTCGCAGGGCATGATGCCGGTGGCTATTCTCGGCTTTGGACCTTTGGGGGATTTTATCAAAATAGAATATATCATGATTGTCTGCGGCCTGTTGCTGCTGGGTTGGGGCCTGTGCTTTAAAAGGGCTGCCGAACAGGCACAGCGTTACAGGGGTTGAGTTGTTTTAGAACGTCTGCTGTCTGTGCTATAATAAAAATAATTAAAGGAGGTTGCGCTTATGCGGCTTTTATTCGTGGAAGATGAGCCTGATCTGCGTGAGGTGCTGAAAAAGCAGCTGCAGAGCAGCGGCTACAGTGTAGATGCCTGCGGTGATGGTCTGGAAGCATTGGATTATATGCATATGACATCTTATGACGCCATTATTTTAGATATTATGCTGCCGGGACTGGATGGGCTATCGGTGCTGCAGAAAATGCGTACTGCCGGCGATAAAACACCGGTGCTGCTGCTGACTGCCCGCGGCAGTGTCGAGGATCGCGTTGCCGGGCTTGATCTGGGAGCAGACGACTATTTAGTCAAACCCTTTGCCTTTGACGAATTGGTGGCGCGCTTGCGGGTACTGCTACGGCGTAGCAGCGGGCAGGTTTCGAACGTATTGCGGTGCGGCGATCTGGAAATGGATCTGAGCAGTCGCAGCGTCAGCAGAAATGGATGCGAGCTGCAGCTTTCCGCTAAAGAGTTTGCCGTGCTGGAATATTTACTGCGTAACCAGGGCGTAGTTTTAACACGGGAAACGATCGAAAATCATGTCTGGGATTATGATTTTGAAGGCGGGTCCAACGTGGTAGATGTATATATACGGTATCTGCGGAAAAAAGTAGATGACGGCTTTGAGAAAAAACTGATCCAGACAGTACGCGGCGCCGGTTATGTGCTGAAGGAGACTTTATGAAAAAGCTGTCGGTAAAAATGAAAATAACCCTGTGGTATACAGGGCTGATCGTAATAATTTTAGGGGCTATTTTTGCGGCCGTCCTGCTGGCGACAGATAAGGTTTTACTGTTGGGCGTGCAGAACAAGCTGGAAGAAGAAGTTTATGATTTTGCGGAAGAACTGAAAATAGACAATGCTGGCCGTCTGCGCCTGGAGAAGCTTGATTTTTTAAAGGACGGCGTCCGGCTTGCCGTATACTACGAAAACGGGCAGATGATCACAGGTCTGGTGGCCAGCGATCTGCCGGCAACGCCTTTTGCCGACGAGCTGCTGCAGAAGGCTGGTAATGGGCAGCAAAACTGGTTTGTTTATGATTTTTATTTCAAACCGCGCCATGCGGAAAATTTTTACTGGGTACGTGGCACGGTGCCGCTTAGCTCGGCCTATGCGGAACGCGATAAGATTTTGTGGCAGTGCGCGCTGTTTTTCCCATTGCTGATTTTATTGGCGGCCCTGGGTGGTTACTGGATCACCAAAAAAGCTTTTCGTCCGGTAACACGGATCACAGAAGCTGCGGCTCAGATCAGCAGCGGGAGCGATCTTTCCAAACGGATCGAACTGGAAGGTGCTGACGATGAAATCGATACGCTGGCAAAAACCTTTGACGGAATGTTTGCCAGATTAGAAGCGGCCTTTGAAGCAGAACGGCAGTTTACTGACGACGCTTCGCATGAATTGAGAACGCCGACCTCAGTGATCATAGCACAGGCTGAATGCGGGCTGCAGCAGCCTGACTCCGAGAGTAAACAGCAGGCGCTGCAGGGTGTGCTGCAGCAGGCCAGAAAAATGTCGAAACTGGTCAACCAGCTCTTGCAGCTAGCCAGAGCGGACCGGCATCAGGCAAGCCTGGATCTGGAAGTGTTCGATTTAAGCGAATTGACAGAGATCGTGGCGGAAGAAGCTAAGGGACTGGCGGCAGCCAAAGCGATCACGCTGACGGCAGAGATCGAGCCGGCAGTTATGGTTCAAGCTGATCAAACATTGCTGATGCGGATCTGGCTCAATCTGCTGACTAATGCGGTCAAGTATGGCAGGCAGCAGGGACAGATCTGGCTTACTTTAACAAGCGACGGTCAAAATGCCATTGGTACTGTCAGTGACGATGGTATTGGTATCAGTGCTGATGAACTGTCAAAAATCTGGAAACGCTTTTACAGGGTCAATACTGCCCGCAGCGGCGGGGCAGACAGCGGCACAGGCCTGGGACTGGCAATGGTAAAGTGGATGGTTGAAAGCCACGGCGGGACGGTCAGCGTCGTCAGTGAACTGGGCGTAGGCAGCAGCTTCAGTTTTACGATACCTCTGCGTCCTTTAGAAAAATAAACAGCGCAACAAAAAAGCTCACTTCGTAAGAAGTGAGCTTTAATTTCTGGTGGCCCCGGCAGGATTCGAACCTGCGACCTTTTGATTCGTAGTTATTTTACCATATTTTTTTGAATGGCCTGACATCTAGCTTTAGCTGGAAAACGTTGATTTTACTGTATTTTTGCTTTTAATACAAGAGAACAGTTTAGAACCTAACAGTTTTCTTTGGATGTCAAAGTGGATGTCAAAAGATGTCAGATGTTAAAACGTTTTTCCGCGCTTTCAACAGCTTCGATGATACCATCTTGCATAGATGCGGAATTATGAACGTAGGTATCCATCGTAAAAGCGGCGCTGGCATGACCAAGGCGGAGCTGGATTTTTTTAGGACTCAAATTTCCTTCTGCCAAAACTGTAGCGTGAGTATGACGGAAACTATGCATACAAGTACGGTCTGGAAGATCAAGCTTTTTCCTGAGCTTGGTCATCATAGAAGTGATATAATCCGGACGTAATGGTTTAGATAAATCAGTGGGGCTTCTGAAAATATAATCTGATTCATTCCAGGGCAAGCCTGCTCTGAACAAATTTCTTCTCAAAATCTTTTTCCACTCAAGCAACTTTTCTATAGCGGTGTCGGATATAATAAGCTCCCTTTCTCCGTGCGGACTTTTGGTAGTACCTTCAAATAAGCCTTTTTCTTTGGTCCTTTTCAGGGATTTTTTTAACTTTAGTATTTTTTCATTTGGGAAAAATTTATTCCAGCGCAGGGCGCATAATTCACCGCGACGAGCACCGCAATCGAAACCCAAAAATAAAATGTAATACATTTGAGTATCTTTTACTGTATTCATCAAAGCAGTATATATTTCAGGGGTGAGCAGTGCTGCCGGTTTTGCTTTGGCTTTTGGTTTACGGACAAATTTACAGGGATTGTCGGTTATGACCTGCTCGAAGACAGCTTCGGAGAAAATAGAATTAAGAATAGTATAGGTGTACTCTTTTGTACGATCTCCTTTTATTTGCCTGAGAATATTTTTGATGTGAAAAACTTTTATTTCTGACATTTTTATTTTCTCTGGCAAATATGGTAAAATATGATTAGTAATAATGTTTTTATATGATTCTTCGGTGACTTCATTTATCTGTTTATATTCACGCTTGGTTTTTAGACATTCTAAATACCAATCTGAAAAAGTGGCATCCTGTAGAAAAAGAATTTGATTTTTAGCAGCCTGGAGAAGTTGTTTTTTTTCAAATTCTATTTCTGCTTCACTATATCCATAAACATATTTACGTTCTTTTTTACCGGTAAAGATGTTTTCCACATAAACGGATGATTGAAGTCGCCCATCTTTTCTTAATGTTGACATATGATCGCAGCTCCTTTCTTTATAATCTTATGTTTGCTTAATAATCGTGAAGTGAAACAGCCAACCTCAAATGGTTGGTTATTTTTTTACCTTATCTGTAAGCATATTTACATGGGGACAATTTGTCCCTATGTAGAACACCTAATTCCGAAAATTAAAGGTCGATGACCCATTTTTGCATGTTAACTCTACTTACTATTTTCCTCTGCCAGCTTTTGTTTTAAACGCTCTTTAAATGTCAGCTCAGGTTTTGGTGCATTAGGATCTATTGGCTTTAATTTTCCGCTTTCAACTGCGTCAAAATCTTCATAGGTAAGCTTAGTGATTAGTCTGATTTCTTCAAGCTCTTCCGCAGGTAATTTTTCCGGTCCTTGTTCTTTGTCTTTCATGTAAAATTGAAACCAAAGTTGATCTTTGAAGTTGGTGATTTTACTAACGACTTCCGGTGGAATGAGAAAATCAGCAACGGCCATATGTTTTGCTGGACGAATGGTATAGGTGGGAGCAGCAATAATTTTTTCAATGGTATAAGTAACTCCGTCAACAATAACATCTGCTTTATTTTCAATTATACGCTTATGAAATCCTATGCCTTGATATTTGATTTGAACGTGGCAAAATGAAGAACCATCATCACGAACAGTTTTCATAAAATCAATAGTTGAAGAATGGCGCCAGTGCATTACATTTTTGTATGCACGGTAAATAACAGCATTTTGCGCATTGTCAACAGCACATTCAATTTTCGCAAAAGCAGGAACTGCAAACAGCACGGTAGCAGTTAAAGCCATAATTAAAGTTTTTTTCATAATTTCATCCCCTTAAATATTGCCCGGCATATGGCCGGGCTTTTTTATTTATTTGTCTGGTGTGTGAAAATGTAACACTTTAGTGCAGGGATAATGCCGGCGAGTTACATTTTCCGAAGTCGACCCTCGTAGCTGGTAATCCCCATATTTTTAAAAATAAGTCCGTTAAGATAACCTACCGCGTTTAAAAACTGATCATGTGGCAGTGATCGCAGCAGGTTGATAATAGAGCGTTCTTCTTCATTAAGAGTATTCATTTGTAATAGCCTCCTTTATTTTGTGCCCGTAGCGGGCAGGCTGACAGAGTTCCTTCTATCAATAAAACTGTCCATGATGCCGAAAAGGAGCATTTGGTCATCATGGCTTAGTTTTCTAAATTTTTCAAGGAAGGTTTTTTCATCGTTTGCCAATTCTAAGGAAGTGTCCCTATTTGTCTCCCAACCCATAAGTTCGGTAGGCGAACAATCAAAAAGTTTTGATAATATTATAATTTTGTCATAATCAATAGTTGTTATTTTTCCTGATTCATATCTTTGGGCTGTAGCTTCTGAAACCCCCAAATGCAAAGCAATATCTTTTAAAGTGAGTTTTTTTGTTAGTCTGTATGATTTTATTCGTTCTCCAAGCTTCATTGTAACAGCCTCCTTTTAGTGCAATTATACCAATAGTTTACACAATCTGCAAGAGAAAAAAGGAAAAACAAACAAAAACTTGCATAAAATGTATTGACATTAAAACCGATTAGCGTTATTATACTTACATAGAATGCAAGAAGGAGGCGGAGGAAATGAACCAATATATTGTTGATACTGATGCTATTAAAATCATTATGATTAAGAAAAAAATAAAGTCCCAGATGGAATTGTCCCGTCGGTCGGGGATTAATCGCAATGTATTAAGCAATGTTTTGAACAATAAAAAATATCCATCAAGTACAGTTATGAATAAACTTATTTCTGCTCTTGATATAGACCAAGACACTGCTGGGAAAATTTTTTTTGCACATGAACTTACTTAAAACGTAAGATTATATAAATGTTAAGGAGGTGCAAAATGAAAAAAGAAAAAAGCCCTGCGGACAGGCAGGGCGAGAATAGGCGTATGCTGGTCCATACAGATTATAAGACTGTGTGTGAGACATCAAAAAATCGCGTTAACAAAAGTATCACAACTATAGTATTAGGTATATTAAGGGAGGTATAAATATGAAGTTAGATGCATCCAAACAATCAAATGTTAGACAAACTTTACATGGCAATCCTCAAAGAACGTTTCGATCTTACGTACGACAGACTGAAGAAGTTGTTGTGAAGGCAGTTCGATTATCATGTCTCCGTCGGAACAAAGATCATCAAAAAAATCTAATTGATCTTCTGCTAAATCCTTGACTGTAGCAAGAAATTGGATAGAATCCAGGTCATTCTCTTTACCGTTTAACTGGTCATAAACTTTATGTAAATGTTGCAATTGAAGATTTTTTTCACTGTTGGATAGTGAATCGTCTTCTGTAGTGTATTCTATTGCTTCCTGTATAAGCGGGTTGATTACAAGAATTTCTTCATCAGTTATGCAGATTGTTACTTCTGTTTTTTTAGTATCCATAAAAATACACTTCCTTTAACAATAAAGTCAGGAATGGCAGTTCCTGCTGATTCACATTATAGCATTAATAAGAGTTAGAAAGAAGGCAAAAAATGGACAGTGGATATTTAGTACCACCACCGCTTCCACCAGGAGTTCGTAATGAAGTGGCAGCAATTATGGATAAGTACAAGTTAAATGAAGAATCGCGCCGCGAATTGCTTTTAGCTGAACTTAGGAAAATAGATAAAGAAAATACAGTAAAGAATTTCCCTGACAAAGTATATGAACTGATAGCAGAGGTCAGAAAATTAAGAGTTACCATATCGGCTGTTGCCTTCATAGCTGTAGCAACAGCCATATATATAAGATAAATTTGCCGCTGTTTTAAAATAGCGCAATAAAAAAGAAACACCCGCCTCTACCGTGGAAAGTTTAGCGAGTGTTTCTTGTGACCAGCCGAAGCTGACGAGAACATTATAACACGCTTCGACTGGTATATCAACTTTGAAAGAGGGATATACCATGGAAAAGAAACAGTTAAGTGCTGCTCAAATTAAGGCTTTACTTACTCTTATTAAAATAGTGAAGAGTATGCCGGAAGAAGAATTTATAAAAAGATATGCCAGCTTACCGGAAGATGGGCTGGTTGAACAATATTTAGCCGAAAAAAACAGGCAGGAAGGGGATGGTGAATAATGATGCCTGCAGAGATACCGATTTGGAGAAAAATTGCGTTATCACCGGAAGAAGCAGCCAGTTATACGAATTTGAATGTCAAGCTGATCCGTGGCTTAGTCGCTTTGGCGGCAGCAGGGAAAATTGATTTTCCCGTGTTCTATTCGGGCAACGCGGTTAAAATACCAAGAGCCTCTTTAGAACAATGGGTTATTGAAGCTGGCGCCGATCATCACAGGTTTGATTTACAAATGGTCGAACGGATGCTGAAAAATTCAGAAGAAGCAGTAGCAGGGAAACGTGGAAGGCCTAAAAAAACGCGGGAGGCGGTGCCTGTATTATGAAAAAAACAAATGGATGTAAGGCTTTAAAGATTATTCTGGAGGATCAATTTATTAAGGTAAAAGCGGCAAAGATTATCAGCTTTGGCTCCGGTCATAAAGTTATTTTCGACAAGCCGATAAAAGTGAATAATCGTAGTATTACAGGTTGGTACTTTTTGAATATTATGGCCTATGATGTGCGGGTAGGTGACATTATGAGATTTGAGTTTGTCGAAAATGGTTTATATTTTGAAGGCGTGGATCTGGCGAAGCGAAAAATGGAGGGGTGAAGAATGTTGGAAAAAACGTACGTTATTGGGGGAGAAAATGCTGGGGGATTTTGGGCGCCGGAAAAGCTTATACCAATACCAAGACCATTAATAGCTGAAGAACTGGAAGCAAAAGAACGATTAGAAAATGTTATGAATTATTATAAACTTGATGAAAATATTAGGTATCGTCTTTTGAAGGGGATGATTGAGAATATCGAACGGAAACGAAAAGATGAGCGGGAAATGAATCTTTTGCCATATAGAGTTGAAAGAATTGAAGAAGATATGAGAAGTCAGCTGCGAGAATACAAAAGCCGTTTGGTTGCGGTCGAAATAACCTTAACAGTTACTGCTGCATTACTTATGTTGAAAGCGATACATTGGTGGGTTACAGGAGCATGGAAGGAGCTTGGATATGAATGAAATTTATTTGTGGTATTTAGCGGCAGTAGACGGCATTTGTTGGGTATTGAATAGTATTGCCAGGCGACCGGCATTATGGGTATGTGGATCGGCGGCGGTACTATTGGCGGCATATTTGATTTATAAAGTTGGTTTTGCTGATGGGATGGTGAGCAGGCTATGAAAAAGCCTAAGCCTATATGGCAAGAATACTTAGAGGCCTGTTTATTAGGAATTGTAATAGTTGCAGGTGGTGTTTATATAGCTATCATAGCGGCTGTTGTGACTGTAGGAGCTTTACGATGAATGGTAAAGAAAAAGAGCCATTGAAGCGGTAACTTCAACAGCTCTAGGTGGACAGTAAATTTACGCAATATGTTTAACGTCCGTATTTATTTTAGCATAAAGAATGATATTGGACAATCTAGTTTAAGCGGAATGGAGCGATATAAATGGAACAGCGTTATTTAAATAAAAAATCTTTAGAGGAATTATTAGAACTTGTCAAAGCTAAGGCGTATTACCAGAAACAGCTTGATGAGTTATCACGTCTAAAAGAAAAAATTGGGAGAAGTAAAAAACACGGCATTGATCTTATTATCTCATATGAGGTAGGACCTGAAATTGGTGCTCATAAAATGGAAGAATTTGCAGTGGAAAAGGCTTCTAATTCATTGGTGGATTACTTTGAGATGATACCAAACAGAGTAATTGAAGAATTACAAACTGAATTGTTAAATATAGTTTCGGCTATAGAATCATACCTTTGGGATCGGTTTGGTTATACCGATGATGAAGCAGCAATGAAAGAAGCTGAACTGCAGGACAAAATAAATCAATTTATGTTTGAAAAGAGCATGCAAATTGAAATTTCTCCGAACGCAACAAGGAGCTTTTTCGGTGCAGGAACTTCTATACGGAAAATGTTAGAAGCAACACTGAACCAACTGAACCAAAGGACGGATGGAAATGATAATGGTGGAGGAAAGCAAGATGAGCAAGTCTAAATGTAGCCGCTGCGGCAAGAGACTACGGGCTGGGGATTGGATGCTTGTTTATGATCAAGGACAAAAATGCGCAGTAAAAGTTTGCAGGGACGACAGAAACTGCATTGCCAAGCAAAAGGGAACGCCGCTGCCTGGCCCAGAGCAGAATAGAATGATCAAAGATTATCGAGGCCGCTGATATGGCAAGGAAGAAGAAACTTTCGAATCTAACTCTAACGAATAACCATAACGTAAACTTAGGAACTTTGATGCCAGAGATTGTTTGTCAAGAATGTGGAAAGTTAAAATGTTTGCCGTGGGGAACGAATTTAACAGATTATGCATATAAAAAACAGCATGGTTACAAAAGCGGCAGGCCAAGAATGGAATATTACTGTTCATATACTTGTTATCGTAAAGCCATTGCCAAGGGCAAATAGGAGGATAATTGAGATGCGCAAGGCCGATTATAAAGTGTCCGCAAAGCCAGTAAGGATAAATGGCTTCTGCAGTATATGCAAAAAAGAGACGAATAATGGTTATTGTTATGTTCATCCTTATGGGCATAGAGAATACTTGATCTGCCCAAACTGCTTAATGCATGGTGATGATTCTATAGTAAAAGAAGCCAGGATAGAGTTAAGAAATGGAGGGCAGAAAAGATGATCCATAAATTAAAAATATTACCAGAATTTTTCCCGTTGGTGGAGAAGGGAAAAAAGAGATTTGAATTGCGTAAGAATGATCGTAATTATTAGGAAGACGACATTTTATTACTGCAGGAATATTTTGACGGCGAATATACCGGTCGCCAATGCGTAGTAAAAATAACAAATGTTTTTGGCAGTAATAACGAAGAAAGTCTTTGGCCAGAGTTAAAGAAAGAAACTATTATCTCAGACCAGTACGTCATTTTATCAATCAAGAAAATCAATGTACCTATTGAGATATTAATGGAGATTGAAAGGCCAATGGAGCAAGGGTATACCAATAGTTTTTATGGCGAAGAAGTGGATGCAGAGGTAATAATCGTTGAAGACACTAAACAATTAGGAGAAGGAACGGCGGCGTTACCTCCACCATCTAATCCGTGGGCATCTAAAAACCGTAAGCAGACTGATGATTCCGACAATGATGGACAGTAAAATTTTTGAAAAAAGCTTTGATGCTTGGAATCTTGCAACAGTAACTTCTACTGTTTGGGGCCCTGAAAGTAATATGGCCCAAAAAGCTCAAAAAGATTTTTACCGTTTGCTTATGGCTATGGATGATCAAATAAAACTAGATTTTTTTGAATACTTAGAGAAAGTTAAAGTACGATTAGATTCATGGGGATAAAGTTTATGGCGTAGTTGTAATTATGAAAATTAAAGCAATAACACCAGAAGATATTGACAAGCTGAACACTAATAAGTCAGAACCGTTTTGATATACAGTCAACTTTAGGAGGCAAGCAATGAAAATAAAGACAGAATTTTATTGTGATAATTTTCAAAATTTTAAACGGTATGGGATTCCCAAGGCACAGTTAGTAATTGCGGATATACCGTACAACCTTGGAGCAAATGCTTACGGATCTAATCCAATGTGGTATGTAGATGGCGATAATAAAAAAGGTGAAAGCAAATTTGCAGGTAAAGCTTTTTTCAATACAGATCATAATTTTAACATTGCAGAATACTTTCATTTTTGTAATCGCTTATTAAAAAAAGAGCCTAAAGAAAAAGGGAAAGCTCCGTGCATGATAGTTTTTTGCTCATTTGAACAAATGCCGATGGTAATTCAGTATGCAGAAAAACATGGGTTTAAAAAACACATTCCTTTAATTTTCATCAAAAACTTTTCAGCACAGGTATTAAAAGCAAATATGCGTGTTGTTGGTGCTACTGAATACGCTTTGGTGTTATACAGGGAAAAACTACCGAAATTTAATAATAATGGAAAAATGATTTTTAATTGGTTTAACTGGGTAAAGGATACAAAAACATATCCTAAAATACATCCGACACAAAAGCCAGTTAATTTGTTGAAGCAGTTAATAACAATCTTTACAGACCCAAGTGACGTGGTTATAGATCCAGTAGCAGGGAGTGGGACAACATTAAGAGCGGCTATGGAATTAGGTAGAAACAGTTATGGATTTGAGTTATCTAAGGAGTTTTACAATAAAGCTAAAACCGAAATGCTCAAGCCGCAGAAATTTGAACAATTAGTTTGTTTTTAGTTAAAACGGCCGCGCATACTAACTATATACAAGCATAAAGGGAAGTATACCCCTGCGGAGGTGATTAGCCCGTAGGGGGCGGCCTTTTAAATATAAGGAGTTGAAAATATGACGAGAACAAGAATACTTGACGCTTGTTGTGGCAGTAGAATGTTTTGGTATGATCGAGATAATAAATATACAGTTTATCAGGATAACAGAGAATTGGATACTACGCTATGTGATGGGCGGAAACTGAAAATTACTCCTGGACTTTTTGGCGATTTTAGAAAAATGATATATGCAGACAATTACTTTGATTTAGTGGTTTTTGATCCGCCTCACTTGGTTAGAGCTGGTAAAACGTCGTGGCTGGCGCAGAAATATGGGGTGTTGGATGAAAACTGGAAAGCTGATATTAAAGCAGGATTTGCAGAGTGTTTTAGAGTGCTGCGGCCATTTGGAACGTTGGTTTTTAAGTGGAATACAGAGCAGATACCATTTAGCGAGGTTATAAAACTTGCGCCTGAACAGCCGCTATTTGGGGATAAAAGAGTTAATACTCGTTGGGTTGTGTTTTGCAAAGGTACTAGAACCAGTGATAGAGTTACTGATTAATACAAGTTTGGAGTGGTAAGGCATGAAGCAATACTGTCGTTATTGTAGTAACTGTATGGATGCAGGCGATATTTATTATTGTGACGCTAAAGCAATTCCGAATACAAGCATAAATGCTATATTGCCAATAGAAAAATTAAAGCGTGTCAATAAATGCAGAGATTTTTGCTTTTGTGCAGTAGATGTGTTAGATCCGATAGGGGATAGACGATATAAACCGCGACGTCCATCTGTTCTGAAAAGAAAAATGTTAGAAGAAACCTTGTTCAAATAAAGGAGAACGGTAAATGAAACCAATAAATATAAAAATTATGATGGCGTTAATCGAAAAAGAACCAGGCGATCAGTATGTACCAGTATTGAAACCAGTGCTTATGCAGATACTGACGGAACTTAGACATCTGCGCTGGAAGAATAGCCAGATTAGTGCTAAGGCTGCTCGGTATCGGAGAGAAAAGAAAGATCTTGAAGATGCCTTGGCGATGTACCAATGACGACGTGGAATGAACTGCCGGCACACCTTGTAAGTAAAATACGTTCGGACAGCGTAACGGTGCCGGCGAATTTACCCGGGGCTGTACCTGTGCTGAAATATGGCAATAGAGTTACCGAGGTAGACGGTATCCGTTTCGACAGCGAAAAAGAAGCTGACTATTACTGGCAGTTACACTGGATGATGCGCGAAGGTACAGTAAAAGAGGTTGAGCTACAGCCAAAATTTGTTTTACAGCCTGGTTATAAGAGGGAAGGTAAAAAGATAAGGCCGATTATTTACAAGGCTGATTTTAAGGTGACGGAAGCCGGCGGTCATGTTTATTACGTCGATACAAAGGGTATGAAAACACCGGTATATTTGCTAAAGAAAAAGATGCTGCTTTATAAGTACCCAGATATTGATTTTAGAGAAGTTTAAGGCGGTGGAGTAGTGGACAAAATCACACAAAAAATTGTGCAAATTAAACCTATTGACAAAGTAAAAAAGGGCGTTAGATGTAAATGCTACAATAATTTTCTGTCAAGCGATAACAAGCCCCTAAAACTGGTGTTAGACAGCGAAAATAGACTGCTTTATTGCGACCATTGCGGTAACATAATAGACCCAATTATTGCGCTAGAGATGCTTGCTAAAACATGGGAAACTCTATATGAGGAAAGAGAATATGTTGTGAAGTGTATCCGTCGTGCATGGGAAATAGGGAGAAAGTACCGACCATGGAAACGGTCGTTAAAAGACTTAGAAAAGCAGATAGGCAGAAGAGGCGAAAACTTGCCATGTTGCCCCCATTGCGATAAGGCATTTCGCATTGAAGATATAACCAGCTTTGAATGTTCTCCAAACGGATACCGAAAATTCGGATACAAGCTAGGGAGTTTTAATAATATAGATTAGGCGGTGGAGTAGATGACCAAATATTATGTTGGCTCTAGTTTAAAATACCATTGTGTTTTTGAAAAAGCTGGTGACAAAAAGCGAAAGATACTGTTGATGTTGAATTGTCGAAGAAATGCAGAGCTTATTGCAGAGATACTAACAAGAGATGATAACGGTAAAGCGCAGACGCCATATGGCATACTTGATGCTATAGATGATTTAAAAGATAACATTGGTGGAATCCTGATAGAAAATAAACGTTTAAGGGATTTATGGAACAGACGGGACGGTGAATAAAAATGGAAGAAGAACAATGCCCTTGTGATGATTGTGACGCTACCTGTGATTACTGGGACAGTAAATACTGCTGTACATATTGTCGTTGGCAGTATGGAGACATTGAACCTGACTGCGAGAATTGTGACCCGATGGATGTTTGAGAGGACGGTGAATAGATTATGAGATTAATAGACGCTGATAAAGCGAAAGCTGAATTATTAAGAATAGCTAGAGATATACACGATTGCTGTGGGTTTTATGACGGTCTTAAAGCTGGTTATCAAAGTGCTGCTGATAGGCTTGATACAATGCTAGTTGTAGAAGAACGTAAGCATGGGCATTGGCTTACTAAAAAAGCATGGCATGTGGAGTGTTCCGAGTGCCATCATGTTTTAGAGTTTATTTGCGACGTTAAAAAATACTGCCCGAACTGCGGCGCCAAAATGGACGGTGAAAGTAATGAGTAAATATAGACGCGGCCAGAGCATACGGGTGAAGTCAATAAAAAGACTTTTCAGAGCAGAAAAAAAGATCATACGGCAAGAAGCCGCTAAAGGACGGTGAATAATATGGAATTGATAGATAAAGATGCTTTGGTGAAATATTTAGAGGGAATGGGAAATGAAATATATGCAGGCAATGATGAATATTTTCTAGGACAGAAAGCGGCTTTAATGAAAGTCGTTGGTGTTGTAATGACCTTTCCTACAGTAGAAGAACGTAAGCATGGTTACTGGAAAAAGGAAGGCAGTTGGTATAAATGCAGCTGTTGTAATAGCGCTATTGATCCATGGGATAACACATGGATGAAATACTGTTCCTGCTGTGGGGCTATTATGGACGGTCAAGCTATATGTAATGATTAAGGAGTGAAGATATGAATTATCCTGATCTAATAAAATGGAGGTATAAAATATGAAAAATTTAGCGGAAAAAGTGTTTATAGGTACTATGATTTTAATATTTATAATTATAGGCGGTATAGGTTATCCGCTTTACAATGTATGGACTAGTGAACAAGCTGGCATTGCAGAACTAAAAAAAGCAGAAGGAAATAGAAAAATTGCTATTCAAGAAGCTGAAGCTAAGAAAGAAAGTGCAAAGTCTTTAGCAGAAGCAGAAATCATCAGAGCGAAAGGTGTGGCTGAAGCTAATAGAATTATTGGAGATAGCTTAAAAAATAACGAAGCTTATTTACGGTATCTTTGGATTCGCAATCTTGAGGATGGACCTAATCAAATTATTTATGTGCCTACAGAAGCGAATTTACCTTTGTTAGAAAGCTCCCGACACATTGCTGATAATTTATTGAGCAAGGATGTACTTAATGATTGATAAATTAGAGTTTATTGGGATAGGAATATTATTTTCGATTTGTCTGGGAAATTATATTAAAGAAAGAACAACATCTACACTTCTTATGCTTATTTCTTATATCATTTTAGTAATTATTAAGATATTAAAGTAATCTATCAAACTGGGAGTATATTTATCAATATGTTCCCAAACCTTAATATTTTAGAAAATTTCCTTCCATTATATATGCTATTTTTATGACAAGGGACGCTGGTCCCTTTTGACTTGATTCAATCTATTAATTTAAGGCGGATTTTATCATGTATATAAAAAAATCAATTTTTGCGGGGATGACGTTGGAAGTCGAAAAGACTTACACGATTAAATATAAAAGTAAAAAAGTGACCAAGTCGGGCAATATAAACCCTACTCCGGAAAATATGAAAAAAGTAAATGAGCGTAATGCTGCAAAAAAATTACGATGGCAGATCAACACTAATTTCAGATCAGGTGATTACCATTTGATTCTCACTTATAGACCGGAAGAAAGAGCGCTCAATCCAGAAGAAGCAAGAAAAGACCTAAAAAGATTTTTGGAAAAGTTGAGAAGTCATTACAAAAAAATGGGGCTGGCACTGAAATATGTGGCGGTAGCCGAATATGGAAAAGTTTCCATGCATTTCCATTTGGTGGTCAACGGTGGTATATTGCCGGAAGAAATAAATAGAATATGGGGGCATGGCAGAGTTGGGCTGAGAGTGTTGGATGATTCTGGAGACTATATCAAGCTTGCTGCATATTTAATAAAACAGACCAGTAAAACATACAACGATCCTGAAAAAGCTGTATTCAGGAAAAGATGGTGCTCGTCTAGAAATCTTAAAAAACCAGAAATTAAACCAGAAATAGTTAAAGCTGACAGTTGGCGCGAAACTCCAAAAGTGCCGCAAGGGTATATGTTAATTGCTGACAGCGTGGAATATGGCGTAAGTGAAATAACCGGGTATCCATATCAATATTACCGAGCAATTAAAATATCAGATAAACCAAAGAAAGGACGGCGTGAATATGATAAAAATGGTATTAGACATACCACCTAGTGTGAATCACTGTTATGTAAATATTGCTGGTCAACGTAAAGGCAGGAAATTGACTGAGGCGGCTAAGAATTGGAAGCTCCTTGCCGGTTATGAAGCCAATCAGGCAAAACGGAAACAGGGCTGGATTTACCCGGACAAAGATGAAAAAATCGTCCTGCTGTTGTGGGCGTTTTGGCCCGATCGTCGTCCTCGCGATATGAATAATTGTCATAAGCTCCTGCCGGACGCTCTTGAAAACGTCCTCTTTGAAAATGATAAAAACGTCCTTGTTCGCGATATGGATTTCTCCTTCGACGCAAAACGTCCTCGGCTGGAAATTGTCGTCGCCCGGAAAGATGAGGTAGACGTGAATGAAACACAATACTAAAAAATTCGTCCTGCAGGAACTGGCTGACTACAGGGAAAGCTGTGCAGAAAATGTCCGGATCCGTGAGCGGATAAATAACCTGAAATGTTCTGGCAATGCAGACGTGACAAACAGGGAGCTTAAGCTACTGTTTTTACGACAGGCGTATCTGGAACGGGTTATAGTTGCAATAGATAATTTACGCGAGAATCTGAATGAGGATTTATCACAGTTGTTTAATGCAAAGTTTTTGACCAGGCCGAGTATGCAGGATAAAAAAATAATCGCACAGCTTAATATCAGCCGTGCGAAGTTTTACAAAGATATTGATTTGATTTGTCAAATGCTGGCCGACAGGCTAGGGCTTTCATAGTTGCACGCAGATTTGCCGTTGCACGCGGTTTTGCCGTTGCACGCAGTTTCGCCGTTGCACGCGGTTTTGCCGTTGCACGCAGTTTCGCCGTTGCACGCGGTTTTGCCGTTGCACGCAGTTTCGCCGTTGCACGCAGTTTTGCCGTTGCACGTAGTTTTGCCGTTGCACGTAGTTTTGCCGTTGCACGCAAATAGCCGCTGATATACGTCAGCGGCTGCATTATCAGAGTGGAGAGAGTACCGCAGTATTCAAACTTGCGGATAGTTGGCCACGCTTGCAAAAAACAAGACCTTTTCGCCCTTGGTAACCTCAACCCTATAGCTCTAAGCGGTTCTAAAGCTTTCCAAGACGTAGCGCCCTCAAGTACTTTGAGTAGCAAACTATTTAATTCTTTTTTTGTTTTAAATTCAGATTGAGCTTTTTCGTTAACTTGCAAATGTCTGTCACCGTCAACAACTAAAAAAACGCTATACATGATTCAACACCCTTTCCGGTCTGCCATCGTCAGAGCTGGGCGACCATCCCACAGCTGACGCCCGCAGGCGCGGGCGTTTCGGATTAAAATGTTCTGATAAATTCAGCGTTTCCATTCAGATCACTGTTAATTTTTTTGATTGCATTATGTAATTTTCTTTCTGTGAATTCTGTAATATCCCACGCTTTAAAAATAACGTTGTATTCTGCCGTTATAAAAATCATGTTTGCAACTTTTTCAATTTCGAATTTCATTTTTGGTATCTCCTTTAGTTTAATTCGTCGACAGCCACAAGGGTCGTTGATTTGTAGCGGCGGTTAAACTGGTTGCCTCTTTCGTTAATCGTTGTAACAATAACGCTTTGAGCGCCTTTTGGTTCAACTGCCAAAATCAAGCTTCTTAATCCGTAGTTATAGAGTATATGCTGGCCAGGTTTTAGTTCTTGGGCGGCAACGGAATTTTTCCAGCCTATGCCTTGTAATTGGCTTTGGTGTTTGCGCTTTTCTGCAAGTTCTTTTTCAGCTGCTAAATATTGGGATAAGTTTGTCATTGTGATCACTCCAATTCTAATTTTTAAATCAGCCTGCCATCATCAGAGCCGGGAGGCTATCCCACGGCTGACGCCCACAAGCGTGGGCGTTTCGGCTAATTACATGTACTTTTCAAAAATTTTAAGCGCTGTTTGAGCCGCATTTTTTTTCATAGCCTTACCGCTTTTGCGTTTCAAATATTTGACGCAAGCCTTGGAGCTAGATAAACCGTACCACGCACTTGCCTTTTTCACAATAGTCGCATCTTCCGGGGTCATTTTTATAGCTTTAAGCGTATTAGGATTTATGTAGTAAGATTCGTCACTTTGACACAAAGGCACTAGCTCAGCGCTTTGCATGTGATTGCCAATGTTCCAAATTTCGTAACCTACGGGGATTTTTTCAACGATTTCAAAACTGTAATCCTCAATATTGTGATATGCTGTCATTTAAAACATCTCCTTATTTTGATAATGATTTATATTTTCTGGTTGTAAATTTCAGTTTAGTATGATATTCTTTATTTGTAGGCAGTGTTGACGCACTGCCTACAGGCTAACTATTTGCTAGCTTTTGTTGCTGCCGCTGGTTTTACGCCAGCGGTTTTTCCTTTTTCCAAAATGTTAACGCCAACCCAGGGCGCCGGTGTTTTTGGAATCTCAAAAGGGTTTATAATGCTTTTCATGTTCCCCACCTCCTTTCTTTAGTTATATTTTAATACAAAACGGTTAAAAAGTCAATGGTTTTTAATAAAAATAGGTTAAGATTTACTTAAAATGTTGACAAAAAAAGCTGAAACGATTAAAATAAAAGAAAGGCGGTGAGATCATGAGCGTAACTGATAAATTAAGAGCACTAATGGAATTATCAGGAGTAAAGGGGGTAGATTTGTCTGAAGCGCTGGGGGTCTCTTACAATTCTGCATCTAATCGCATGTATAAAGGTGTTAAGCGGATTGATGACTTGATAAAGATATGTGATAAATGCGAGGCTAAGATATCAATCACAGCCAAAGACGGTACAGTTATACGGCTAACCATAGACGACATAGAGAAGACAAAAAGTAAATAGTTAAACAGTAAAGGGCACTTGCTCAATGCAAGCGCCCTTTCTATATTCAAGCAGAAGCTTATAGGCTTCTGCTTTTTTCTTTTCGTAGACAATTTCGAGACTTTTGGGGGGTACCGCTTACTGTCTGCTCGGTATATGGTTATATATATATAGCTGTACCAGGTGCAGACACACGCAGGGCAGAGCACCAGTAGCCGACAATGTGCCGCACGAATGGGCAAAGGTACTTCCCAGAGGGGGTGCGGCCCGAAGGTCGGGGAGCGCGCGGCGTCTGTCTCTAAAAAAATAAAAATTTTTACTTCGGAACTTCGGAATTGATATGGATAAGAAAAATGAAAAATCAGAAAAAAACTTAACATCTAATGGCCCGAAAAAAAGCACCTCAAAAAAGGTGCAAAAAAAGGGGCAAAATTCCGAAGTAAGGGACCCCCCTAAACTTCGGAATTCGGGAAGCGAAAAAACGGTCAGATTACGACGTGTTATTCCGCAGTATTTACAAATATCTACCGATGATCGGCTTTTCCTTCGTAGCAGCCAGGTCTGTAAGCTGTTCGACATTAGCGACAGGACGCTTTCAACGTGGACTGCCCGCGGTGCTCCGCAATACAAACGTGGCTGGTGGGACTTGGCGGCACTTATTGATTGGCGAATCAAAGAGGCGGGGCTGGGAGAAGAAGACGGTGGTACTACAAACGAAGCAAAAAGGCTTAACGCAGATGCCCGGCTGAAAGAGGTAAAGGCTGACATTGAGGAAATGCGACTTGAAAGGATGCTGGAAAGGTTTATTCCGGTAGAACTTGTGGAAGAAGAACTTTCAAGCTGTTTTGCAAATGCCAGGTCGGCCATGCTCCGCATAGGAGAAAAGGTTTTTACGGAGCTGTATTCACAATATCCGGAAATAACGAACGATGTCAGGAGAATCATAAATTATGAGATCGAAAACGCACTCCAAAGGCTTGCAGAGTTTAAGCTGGATAAGTGAGCTGCAGATCAAAAAATGGCAGAGCGCGTTAAAAGAAATCAGCAAAAGGGCCTTTGAACAGTTCAGACCGCCTGAAAGAATGACAGTATCCGAATGGGCAGACCGAAATAGGGTCCTGCCGGTTGGATCTACATCAAGACCAGGTTTATGGTCCACAGATTTTGTACCGTATATGCGTGCCATAATGGACTCATTTGCAGATGAAAGCATTGAGGAAATTGCTTTTATCAAGGCATCTCAGACCAGCGGAACAGAAAGTGCGCTGAATATGCTGGGATATACCATAGATCAAAAGCCGCATCGTCTTCTATACGTAATGCCGGACGAAGACACCTATAGAGAGTTTTCAGAAGAACGCCTGCAGGTAATGCTTACTTCCTGTGACTGCTTCAAAGGCAAGTTTGATGAAAATGCAAGCCGTGATGGCTTCTTAAAATTCCGTGGCGGTTTTTGTAAGCTGACAACGGCCAATTCTCCTAGTAAACTGGCGAGTTTATCTATACCGTATATCATCATGGACGAGATAGATAAATATCCGCGCTGGTCTGGACGGGAAGCAAACCCTATAAAATTGGCCAGAGAGCGTTCTAAAAACTGGCCAGGAATGAATAAGCTGGTGCTTATTTCCACACCGACGCTGAAAGAGGGCAATATTTATAAAGCCTACATGGAATCCGATATCAGATTCAGGTATCACGTACCGTGTCCGCATTGTGGGCATATGCAGCCGTTTTTATGGGAAAATGTGAAATTTGACAGCAAAGAACCCGCAACGGTAGTCGAATATGCTACTCATTACGAATGCTGCGAATGTCATGGTGTTATCAAGGACCATCATAAACCAGAAATGCTCAGGCATGGTAAATGGATTCCGGAAAATGAATGTAAAGGCAGACCGAAAAAGATTGGTTTTGCTATAAATTCTATCTATAGCCCGTGGATCACCTTCGGACAGGTGGCGGCAGAATTCCAGAGATCCAAAGACGACCCTGCTGATTTGATGAACTTTATCAACTCGTGGCTGGGCGAACCGTGGGAAAATCTTTCTGCCAACATGGATATCGGCAGCGTTTTGGAACAGCGTACAGAGATACCAGCTCATGTTGTACCTGCATGGGCCCAACTGTTGACTGCTGGCGTAGACGTACAAAAGGATTATTTTTACTGGACTATTCGCGCATGGGGAGCAAAGCTTACAAGCCAGAATATAGCATACGGTATGGCCCGGACATGGGAAGAGCTGGAAGCCGTTATGGATAAATTCTGGGCGGATGAAGAGGGAGAGCTGCGGTGGCAGGTCAACGCCTATTGCGTCGATTCCGGTTACAGGACGGACGAAGTTTACGAATACTGTAATGCTCGTCACGGCGTAGCGATTCCCTGCAAAGGGTCCAGTACGCCAATGGTAGGTAAATACCGTCCGGCGAATATAGAACCCAAAATAAAAGGCCTCAGGCCGTCGCTTTTGTATATCGTTGATACAGACCAGTACAAAAATATAATCGCATCGAGACTGCATAGACCTATTGGCATAGGTGCATGGATGCTGAATAAGGACACGGAGCTTGTTTACGCGGAGCATTTGACGGCTGAACACAGAGTAGTAACGACTAAAGGCAGCAGACAGATTGAAACGTGGGTCAAAAAAACTTCGGCCAAGCAGAACCACTGGTGGGACTGCGAAGTATATGCTTTTTTGGCGGCAGATCTCAGTCACGTTTCGCTTCTGGAAGAATTGCCAGAAGAATAGGAGGGAAAACATGGCAACGATTAAAGAACAGCTGGAAGCCATTAACGCCGCAATCAATGATATTCTGACGACAGGCCAGCGGATAAAAACACCGACCGCAGAAGTTGAACATGCCAGTCTTGCAGAACTGCGCAGCGAACGTGCAAGGCTTGAAGAAAAGCTGGCTCTGGAAAATGGCGGCGGTGGTAGCGGCGGAATAGTCCGCGGGATTTTTTTAGGATAAGGAAGGATAAAAATGTCAAATAATGCGAGAAATCCTACCATGGGAAATGATTTGAATATTATCGATCGTACGATAGCATTTTTTGCCCCGCAAAAAGCATGGGAGCGAATGCAGTATCGGCGCGCTTTAGGCGGTTACAAGGCGGGAGACCAGAACGCCAGCCGTGCTAACTGGCAGCCGATGATCGGTACCGGCGAGAGTATCAATAAAGTGTCAAGAGACAGGATGAGGGCCAGGGCTAGAGATGCTGAGCGCAACAGCGATATTGCCAACGGTATCCTGCTTGCCTATCAGCGCAATGTAGTTGGTCGTGGCTTTAACCTGCAGGCCAGGACAGAGGATGATACCTTTAACAAAGCCGCTGAAAAACTTTGGCGGCACTGGTCAAAGCCTGAAAACTGCGACTTGACAGGGCAGCAGTCGCTGCGTGAGATGCTGAACATGATCACTCAGCGAACGCAGGTAGATGGCGGGATAGTTATTGTCAAAACGTATGTGCAGGATAAAAAATATCCTTTCAAAGTGCAGATACGGGAAGTTGATGATATTGATGCCATGGGCCGCATGGAAGCGGACAACGGCAATGTTATCTGTAACGGTATCGAGCTTGACCAGTATAACCGTCCGGTAGCGTATTACCTGAAAGAAACTGATCCTAACGGTTTTAGTGACTATAAGGTAACAAGGGTAGAAGCGGACAGGATTATTTATTTCTGGCAGCGGCGGCGTCCTACTGAATACAGGGAGATATCCCGACTGGCGCGGACACTACCAAGGATACGCGACACTGACGATTATCTGGACACAGTGAGTTTTGCTCATAAAATAGCTGCGTCACTGGCGCTGGTAATTACCCAGAAATTCCCTGACGGCATTGCCGGAGGTATTGGTCGAAAGGTACAGGGCTTGCTTGAAAAAATGGGCGAACCTATACCTGAAGACCAGAAAATACAGGGGTTTACCGGCGGCGATATTCTATATCTGCAGCCGGGTCAGGATGCTACCAGTGTCGTACCAACAGGGGCGGCGGCTGAGACCAAGGATTTCACAACTACGCAGCAGCGGCTGGCGGCGGCGGGACAGGGATTGTCACATGAAAGTGCCAGTAGGGATGTGAGTGAGGTCAATTATTCCTCTGCCCGGCAAAATCTGTTAGAAGACGAAAAAACATATCTTGATATGCAGATGTCTTTGATTGAGCATGTACTAAGTAAGCTTTATGAAGAAGTCGTCAAAGCAGGTTATCAAACAGGTATGATCGACGCCCAAAAGTATCCTGATTTTTGGGAAAGGCTGGAAGAATATTTGGAACATGAGTTTATTCCGCAGGGTATGCCGTGGATTGACCCTCTGAAAGAGGCCAACGCCAAAAAGATCGGCATTGAATCAAAAACGCTCACCCGCAAAGCCCTTGCGGCCAGCGAGGGCAAGGATTGGAAGGAAGAGCTGGAACAGCTGGCAGCTGAGCAGAAAATGATGGAAGAACTCGGATTAATTGCGAAGGGAGAGGATAAAAATGCCAAGTCAAAGCAAGACACTGACCCGGCAGCAGGCGGCCAAAGCCCCAAGGATGAGGGCAGCGTCGCTGACTAATTTTAACGCTTCAGAGCGTACAGCGCGGCTGTCATTTGCGTCAGAAACACCGGTACGCGATTACTGGTATGGTAAGGAGATTCTGCGGGTCAGTGATAGCAGTATGAACACGGAGCGTTTCATTGCAGGTGTGATGCCGATACTGTTTAATCACGACAGAGATAAGGTTATTGCAAGGGTGGATAACATCTGGACCGAATGCAGCAAGGCGTATGCCGATATTACTTTTGACGATGATGAGCTTTCTGAGCGTATTCTGAAAAAAGTGGAAAGCGGCAGCCTGCGCGGTGTATCGGTAATGTACAACATCCAAAATTACAGTATTATCGAACGTGATGAAACCAGTGCGGACGGTATCGAGGGACCAGCGCTGATAGCTGACAAGTGGGAAGTTTTAGAAATCAGTATAGTTTCAGTACCGGCAGATGCGGCTGTAGGAGTTGGCCGCAGCAGATTGTACAGTCCTGACGTCTTCCGTGATATGGGAGACGGAGCAGGGGCGGAAGAAGCCGAGGAAACTGAGGTAGAGAAACCAAATCCTGACGGCGGCGAACGGTCCGCTGAGCTCCAAGAAGAAAAAAATAATTACGAAGGTGAGGAAAAGGAAATGACACCAGAAGAAAGAGCAGCACTCGCGGCGGAGGCCCGCACTGCAGAAAACCAGCGGCAAAGTAATATCCGCGCATTGTGCCGTGAATTGAAAATCGAAGAAAAGGATATGGAGGCAATGCTCAAAGATGAGGACTGCACCATGGAAAAGGCAAATGAACGGGCTTTGGCAATTTTGAAAGAGCGGATGAAACCTACCGCTCCGCCTAAAGTAACAGTTACTCAGGATGAAGCCGATAAAAAACGCACAGCTATCGTTGACGGTTTGTTCCTGCGCCATGGCGGCATCTTGGAGAAGCCGGCAGACGGCGCTGATGAGTTCCGCAACTGCCGCTTTGCTGATGTGGCAAGAATGACGTTGCAGGATGCTGGCGAAACCGGCATCGGTCGCATGACTGATCGTGAACTGTTTGCTAGAGCGCTGACTACTACCAGCGCATTGTCTGCTATTGCTGATAATCTGGCGCATAAGAGCCTGTCCAGCGGTTACAACGAGGTTGCGACGACCTATGGAGCATGGACCCAGACCGGCAGCAATACTGATTTTAAAATTGCCAAGCGTTACCGCATTTATGACGCTATGGCACCGGTTAAAATTCCTGAGGGCGGCGAATTCAGTTACAGTGAATTGCTGGATGAATCCGTAGGCGTACAGTTGGCGACCTATGGTGACGCTACTAATTTTACCCGCGAAATGATGATCAATGACGATCTTGATGTCTTGGTAAAAATCCCGAAGCTGCTGAGAACATCTATGGAACGTTATAAAAATCATTTGGCCTATAAAGCGCTTATCGATGCCAATAATTACAGCTCTGCTAAGGGCAATCTTGGTACAGCGGCGGCACTGTCGGTCAAGTCTTTGGGTGAAGCCAAAAAGCTGATGCGTAAGCAGAAGCTGGGCAATAATACCGTACTGAATATTGTGCCTAAGTATCTGATCATTCCGGCAGCATTGGAAACGGTGGCTGAACAGCTGCTGACGTCTACAGCAGATCCGGAAGGCAAAAACAGCGGCGTAAGCAATCCAGCAAACAGAACCCGCAGTAATCTTGAACTGATCGTTGACGCCACGCTGGATGAATTGAGCGGTGAAACTGCTTATTATCTGGTAGCTACCAAAGGGATGGTAGATACGATCGAGGTTTGTTATTTGAATGGTAATGCAGCGCCAATCATTGAAACTGGTACTGACTTTAATAATCTGGGCATTAATTTTAGAATGTACCATGATTTTGCAATCAACGTACTGGATACACGCGGCCTGGTTAAAAACGCCGGCAAATAAGGGAGGGAAAAGAAATGTTTAAACGTAAAGGTGAAAATCTTGATTATACATGCACTGCTGACGTGGAACGTGGCGAAGTTGTTGTTATTAACGACGCGCTGGGTGTAGCGGCCAGCACAGCCAAAAAGAATGATGTGATCGCTGTTTATATGGCAGGAGTTTTTCTGCTGCCCAAGGATAGTTCTACAGAATTACAGCAAGGGAAAAAAGTATATTGGGATCCGGCTGCGAAGAAGGTAACTGTGGATGCTAATGACGGCGCAGAATCCAATCCGACCGCTTATCTTGAAGCCGGCATTGTGTGGGAAACGGCACTGGCCAGCGCAGATAAAGTGCAGGTCAAAATCGGTTAAAAGGAAAAGGCGGCTTAGTCCGCCTTTTTCACAAGGTGAATTATGAGCAGTATCGCAGATGTTATAAAAAAAGCTGTCTTTGGCAGCGTTCTGTCAGAAACAGTATCTTACCAGGATCGGGAAATCAAAGCGATTGTCAGTATCGGAACGCCGGTCGTGCGCAAAAATTTCTTTCGTGGGATTACCGTCAATGATGTAGTCAGTGACGAGGCTTCTTTTACTTTGTTGGAAGAAGATGCACAGGAGATTAAAACTGGCGATCAGATTATCCATAAAGGTGTGACATGGTATGTCAATAAACAGATAGCGCAGGACACTATCGGCAAGACAGTTACCTTCGGAGCTTCGAAAAATACCAAAGGTTTTGCGAGGGGGTTTGAAAAATAATGTATTTCAAAATCGATCTCGAAGATGGTATCAGCCCTGTTGTGCAGCGTTGGCTAAAGAATAACCCGCGTTTCATAAGCTCTGTACTGAAAAGTACCGGTTATATGGTGCAGAACGAGTTGAAAGAAGCGGTGCGCGGCAAATTTACAGGGCAAAGTTGGCCGCAGCGTTGGACGCTGCAAGACAGGCGAAAATTATCGAGGACTGCGCCTGGCGTATGGTATGGACGTTTGAAAAATGCTTTAGGCTATGCCTATAATTCGGCAGATAGTAGCGTCAATGTTGGCTGGACCAGCAGGACAGCGGCGTTTGAAGGCAACGTGCAGGAGGAAGGCGTAACTAAACAGGTAACGCCGGGTTTACGCTGGTTATTTCATAAGCGAGGCATCCATCTGCGGGCAACGACGACAAAGCTGGTGACACCAGAGCGACCGTTTATTGAACCGAAATACATGGATATCCGAGATAAAATACCTGCTTATATCACGCAAAGGGTACAGGAATACATGGATAACGGCGGGTTTGTTAAAAATGTAGGAAAGGGCCGTAAATATACGGTTTACAGTGGCTTAAATGCAGCAGCAGATTAACATGGTGGAAATGAGCCGTAAACTGGCGGTACATTTAAAATCATCGGCAGAACTTGAAGCTTACTGCCAACAGGAATTTGGCAAAAGCATAACGACGGTGGTTGAATATCGTAATGTCAATGAGATACCGGACTTGGAGACAGCTCCTTATATTATGTTTTATAACGCTGGCAAGACAGAAGGACTGACTAAGAAGGTCCATTATCAGGTCGATATCGCTATCGGCGTTCCCGGCAGCGTCAGTGATTCGTATCTGGAAACAGAAGAAGGCGTTTTAGTTTTAAAAAGCTATAAAAATGTTTCTGATATCATGCAAATCATTCAAAGCGAGCTGAACGCCTACCAGAACAAGAAAATACCACCTGAGGTATTTTCCGCAATTTTTACCGGCGAAGCTGATCAGGCAGGCTTACTTTGGACAGGTATGATCCATTGCGAGTGGGAATTTCAGCAAATATTAGGACCGCTGGGCATGATCGATTTTTAATCTACATGCTAAAAACAACGGTTAAAATACGGTAAAATGCGGTAAGATACCGCTAAATTTAGCACAAAGAATAAAGGATGTGAGAGTAATGGCAATAGGAGAACAACAGCAGGGCGTATATACCCAAAGTTTAATGGCGTTTGAGGACGCTTTTGGTAAAGATCCGGCAGATTTGAGCAGCAGGGCTATTTTGCTGCCGTTCAATTCTAACGCGCTAACGGCCAGTCAAAACAGTACCGCTCCGGGAACGATTACGGGCAGACGTGATCCGGTAGAGCCTATTTACGGCAATATCGATGTTGCAGGACAGGTCGTTGTACCTGTGGATGCTACGTCTTTCGGCTGGTGGCTGACAGCGGCGTTTGGTGAACCAACAACGGAAGATGGGACTGTTGAAGGAACTTATAAGCACGTTTTTAAACCGTCGAAGCGGCAGCCTTCTTTGATTATGGAAAAAGCCTTTCCTGATATCGGCGTCTATACTAAATACAATGGCTGTAAGGTAAGCACACTGGAAATAACGACCGGCGGAGACGGCGAACTGGTGGCTAATATCGATATGATGGGCGCCAATGAAACGATCAATAAAGCGACGATCAGTACGACGCCTAAAACTCCGGTCATGGATAGATTCAATAATTTTATGGCGTCTTTTAAGCTTAATGATGAATTGGCGGCAGTATGTACGGAAGTATCTATGAATATGAATTTCAATCTAGACGGAGATACTTATGCTATTGGCGGCAAAGGATTCCGAACGGCATTGAATGAAGGCATATTGGAGCTGAGCGGCAGTATGACGGCATTTTTTACCGACAGCAAATTCATTGAATATGCAGAAGACAGTACAACAATCAGCGCTGAGCTGATTTTTGAAACAGGCGACTTTAAATTGTCATTCCTGTATCCGGAAATGAAGCTGGCGCGTAACACACCGCCTATTGACGGACCTACAGGTATTAGTCAGCAGCTGGATTACAATGCTTTTTATAAGAGCAATGCCCAAAACAGCAGTGTAATAGTTACGCTTATCAATAAAACAGCATCGTACACGAAGGGAGCTTAATCATAATGGCTATTAAAAAAATGATTGAATGCAGATGTATGACATGGGAAGAGAACGTCATGCATGATGATCTCGTAGAAGAATTACTGGACAAAGAACCCCAAATATCAGGAAGAAAAATTTTGCAAAAAATGGCGCCATGGGTACTGGAGACAGTTTACAAAGTCAAAGTCAGCGACTTTACCCCGGGCGAGATCGTTGAGATCTATACACGCACCAAAGAGCTGACAGCCCATGTACGTACAGAAGAAATAAAAAACTTGAAGCCCTTGTCGTCTGGCAGCGCGAACGGGCCGGATACTGCAGAGACTGCCGAAAAATCCAAAAAGTAAAGAGAACTCTTGATTGTAATACCTGCGCTTACCGCGCACCGGAGCTGATGGAAGGTAATCGTGAAGCGTATGCGGCGTGGTATGCGATCCGTAACTGCAGACGTTATGCAGTCGGTATGACCGGAGCTATTCTGCTGGGTATCAGCTGGCAGGATGCAGATTACATTTTGCAAAAGTACGGTTTTCGCGTATCGGCGTTGATGATGAAGAAGCTGCAAAAACTGGAAGATTTAGAGATAGAAAACAGCCTGAGGAAGGTAAGTGAAGTGGCAAAGAATGTAGTGGAAACCAGAGTAAAAATATCTCTGACGGACGGCATGAGCGCTGGGCTATTAACGGCACAGAAAAACTTAACCGGACTGAATCGGGCTGCTTCGTCTACATCAAGTATTTTTAAAGGCGTGACGATGCAGGCGGCAGGACTGACTGCGGCTTTGACCGGACTGTATGGAGTTTCCGAAGCGGTAGGGAACCTGATCAAGGCTCCGTATGAATTCGCCAAAAACATGGAAACCAATCAGATCGGCATCAGCGGTATTCTGCAGTCGATGACAAAACTGGACGGCAAAACGCTGGAATGGAATACGGCTATGCGGATATCCGGCGGCATTTTACATGACCTGAACGATGCGGCCCTGCGAACGGCAGCAACCAGCGAAGATTTGATTGAGGCATTCAGGGCGCTTTTAGGGCCCGGTCTTGCTGCAGGCATGAACATTGAACAGCTGAAAGAATTTACGACTATCGGTACCAATGCAGTAAAGTCTATGGGCTTGCCCAGAAATCAGATAGTGCAGGAACTGCGTGACCTGGTACAGGGTGGGATTCGTCCGCAGTCGAGTACACTGGCAACATCTTTGGGTTTGACTGACGCCGATATCAAGGCTGCAAAAGAAAGCAGCGAAGGCCTGTATGCGTTTTTGATGAAGCGCATGGAAGGATTTAAAGCAGCAGCACTGGCTACACCGAAAACCATGGCTGGATTGCTGGATCAGATTAAGGAAGGATATACCCGTACTGCGGCAGACGGAACGGCCGAAATCTACAGTTATTACAAAGAGCTTCTGGGGAAGGTAGCTAATCTGTTTTTGGATCAGGAAACTTTTAAACTGGACGAGGACCTGATTAAAAATGTAAGTGCTTTTAGTACCCATGTTGTAAATGCTGCCAGAGGTTTGGAAAATGTGGCCAGCGCAGGCTGGACTGTTATAGGGCCGGCCCTTGAAACAGCAGGGACGGCGGCCGGAGTTTTGGCAGATAATACCGAGCTAATCGTCAAAGGATTTGCAGCGTGGAAGTTGGGGGGTATAGTTTTTGATCTTGGCAATGTCGTAACCCAAACAAATAATGCGTATCAGGCGCAGACTTTGCTTGGTACTGCGGTGCAAAAGGTCAGCGGCTATTGGAACACCAACAAAATAGCGGCGCAGGGAGCATACCAGCAGGAGATACAGGCGGCAGAGAATGCGGCGGCGGTGATCAACCAGACTGAGCGTCAAAAACAGGCGGCAAAAAGGCAAACAAAAGTTGTTGAAGAGGCTTTTAGCAAAGCCATAAGAAATAATAATTCTGTTCTTGCCATTGAGCTAAAAATGGCAGCGCAGCATTATCAAAACTTGGGATTATCGGCCGAAAAAGCCGGGCAAATGCAGTTACAGGCGGCAAAAGTGGCTGCGAAAGGGCAGTTGGATCTGGCGAAACAGATCCTTGATACTCAGGAAAAACATATTCTGGCCGCTAATGCGGCGCTGGACCATGGCAAGAAACTGCAGGGATTACAAAATAAAGCCATGCTTTTTGGGGGAACACTTACAGGACTTGGTGTTACTGTACAAATGCTGTCAGATGACACGGAAAGTTTTTCGTATAAACTGGCGGGAACAGCAGTCAACGCAGGAATTACTATAGGAGCAATAGGAACGCTTATAGGATGGCTGGGAAAATTGGCACTTGCCTACAAGGAAGTAGCCACAATGGGTGCTGCGGCTGGATTACTTTCTACTGTCGGTATTGTCGGTGCTGGTGCTGTTGGGATAGGTGCGGCAATTGGTGCAGGAACTGTGGGGATTTATGCAGCAAAAGAAGGACTAAGCTTTGAAGACCTTGTTGACAGATGGACTGCGACACCACAATCCAGAGAAGAAGAACGGCTGGAAAAAAAGAAGAAATTTAGGGCGGAACAAGATGAAATTGCGGCACGCCAAAAAGAAATTGACGATGCTAGAAAAGCCGCGGAAGAAGCTTCGCGGTTGGCTTTGAACAGTTTTGGCGGCAGTGATGATAAAGGCAAAAAAGCTAAGGGCGGTAAGTCAGAAGCAGAGAAACAGGCTGAAAAGGCATTAAAAGAGCTGACGAAATGGCAGGGCAAGGTAAATGAGCTTGCCGAGGATCTGCAAACTAAAATAACTGAACAGACTGGTTCCAAACTCGATATAGCCACAGCTTCGCTGACGGCAGAACTGGAAAAAATGAATTCTACCATCGAAAATGCGAAGGTGGCGGGTGTTGATAATGAGGCGTTAAAAAGTGTTCAGGCCCAGATAGATTTATACAAAAAATTAAAAGAAGAGCAAAACAATCGTGACTGGATAACCGAACAGCATAAACTGCGGATGGATAACCTGCAGGCAGAGGAAGATGCACAGAGCCGGCATATCAGCGTAATCAACGAAATGCGAGTCCGGGAGCTTGAACTCTACAAGGAGAAGCTGCAGAAAGAACTTGAAGCAACTAATCTGACTGAGCAGGAAAAGCTACGGCTGCGGCAGGAATTTGCAGCTGCCAATCAGGCACTGCAGGATGCGCAGGCGACCGACCTGAAAGCGTCTTGGGACAATGCCATGGAATACATCAAAAATAAGCAGTTCAATCAGTTTGAGACTATCAAAGGCGGCTTTGATGACATACTAAGTACGATGACTAATTTTGGGCAGAATATGATCACGGAGCAAAAGTCTTTTTCAGAAATGGCAGACAGCCTGTTCAAAGATTTAGCCAACAGCATTATGAACACGATGTCGAAAGTTATCATGCAGGGGCTGGTAATGAACTCTATCATGAGTATGTTCGGTATGGGTAGCGGCATGTTGACTAGTGCTAACGGTATTCGCTATCAGGATTTTGGCGGTACTATAGTGTCCAATACTCCTTCTAGCCTAATACAGTTTAGGGCTAAAGGCGGTTATGCCAGCGGATGGAATATTGTCGGTGAAAAAGGGCCGGAATTGGTCAATTTCAGTTCTCCGGGACGCGTTTATACCGCAGAGCAGACCAGAGCTGCTTTAAGCGGGAATGCGGCAGGTGGAACAACAAAAATTATTGTGCAGCTGGAAAACAAGAGCGGTACGCAATTAAAGGCATCCGAGCAAAATACTACCTTTGATGGAAAGAACTATGTAGTATCGGTACTGCTGGAAGCGGTGACGACAAATTATATGGGAACGCAGAATATTTTAAGGGGCGCATTGGGAACGCCGTAAGGAGCTGAGAACATGGCAAATGTTATTTTCCCGGATATTCCGGCGCCGTCGTATCCAATCAAGGAAGATCCTGAGGACAATTCCATTATGTCAACCTTTGAAGATGGAACGACGCAGGCGCGGCGGCGATTCACTAAAAGCCGTATGACATTTGGCTTGACGTGGAATTCATTATATACGGATGAATATCAGAAGTTGAAAGACTTTGTGCAGAAAAAGGTTTATTTTGCAGCGGTAGCTTTTGAATGGACAAATCCTCATACAGGTATAACCTATACGGTGCGCTGCACAAAATTCAGCGGTAATCTGAAATATACAGACTATTACAGTGTTGAGATGACGCTGCAGGAGGTATGAAGTGTTACAGATATCAGCAGTCATAAAAGAATTGAAAAATAAGTTATCAAGTGACAGCTGTTGGATTTTGTTACTGGAGCTTGATACCAAAATAGAGGGGCTGGAACCGATCAGAGTGGCCCGCAATAATGAGGATATTGCTTATCGTGGCAACACCTATATTGCTTTCCCGCTGGAACCGCCGACGATATCGGAAGATGCTACCGGAAGCATACCATCTTTTGAGTTGTCGATCGATAATACTTCCAGGGCGGCTACGTGGTACATGGAGGAGGGCGAAGGGGCTATCGGCGGTATCGTGAAGCTGATGGTAATCAATACTTCTGCTATAGATGAAGATCCGGTACTGGAAGAGGAATTCAAGGTACAGAAAGCAGTAGTCAACGATAAGTTTATTACGCTGACGTTATCTGTTGATTACTACATCAATTCCAGGCGTCCGGTAGGGCGCTTTATGAAGAATAACTGCAATTTTAAATATAAAGGATTGCGCTGCGCAGCGACATCTGATCTGCCGGAATGTGATCATACGTTAACCGCCTGCCGTGAGCGTAAGAATAGCGCCAGATTTGGCGGGTATCCTGGTATAGACCAGAAAGGGGTATACGTATGATAGAGTATGCAGACTTGATCGGCGCACCATTTAAATCACATGGTCGCGACATTAAAACAGGCGTTGACTGTTATGGACTGGTGCAGGAAGTTTTCAGGCGTGAAGGAATAGAACTGCCGGAATTTGACGCAGATTATAACGACTGCAAAAAAATAAACGCTATCGTTCGCGGGGAAGAGGAGCGGGCGAGCATATGGCGTCGGCTGGAAGTTCCCAAAGTACCCTGCATCGTGACTATATCTTTTGGCGTAGCCAGAAGCGTTATCAACCATACCGGCGTTTATATCGGTGGCAATAAGTTTATCCATATCAGGGAGAATATCGGTGTTTGTGTAGACGATATAAATAGTCCGGCGTGGCGCAAAATAATCCACGGCTATTATGAGTACATCGGGAAGGAGTGAAAGCGGTATGAATGACAAGATCAGAGTAGTCATTGTCCGCAATCCGTTCCAGCCTGATGAGAACAGGGAAGTACATCTGCTGGCACCTGATGAACATAAAACACTGCAGGACTGTATAAGTGCTTATGAGGCGATCTATGCCGGCAGTGACGGCTTTAGAGTAACTGTCAACAGTTATGTTGTCGAAGACTTTAGCAGCGCAGCCAAAGCGGGTGATTTTATAGTGATGTCACCTGTAGTTGGCAAAGGCGGCAAAAGTGTTTTGGGTTTGATCGCTGCCGTGGCGCTGTCAGTAGTATCTTTTGGCGTTGGTGGTTTGGCGGCAGGCGGATCATTTTGGGGAGGCCTTGCAGCAGCTTCTGGATGGGCCGCGGTAGGTGGTTATCTTGCGGCAGCAGCGGTTATGTTTCTGGGCGGCAGTCTGGTATCAAAAATGTTTGCCGGTAAAGTGGATGTAGGAAAATATAATACCGAAGGCAGTGAGGCGACTTATAGCTGGAACGGTATCCAGACTATGGAAGGGCAGAACAATCCAGAGCAGCTTACATATGGCAAGGTCAAAAGCGGTGGACAGAGCATAGCGAAATTTGTGGATAACGATAATAACGATCAGTATTTGAACTGGCTGATCGCTGCCGGAAGCGGGCCGCTGGAAATAACAGAAATCAAATTGAATGATAATGATATTGGCAATTATGAAGGCGTGAAACTGGATATACGACCGGGAATCAATGATCAGGCGATCATCGACAATTTCAACGATATCAGGTCTACAAAAAGTCTTGGCTATGAACTTGAAGGTGAGTGGCGGCAAGATGTTGTTACCGGAAGCGCTACACAGGGAATAATTATTGATATCGAATTCAGCCAGGGACTATATCATGCTGATGACGACGGTAACCTGGTTAATGCATGGGTTGATTTGGCGGCTGATTATGCCTTGCGTGGCAGTGGCGAATGGAAGCCTATTGTCAGCGGTTATACTCTTATAACGTCAAATCCTGTCAACGCCGTTCTTATAGACGATGCTGCAGAACTTGGAAACTGGAAGATCAGAGTAAATAGGGTGAAATCAGAAACTACAGATAGTGATGGAGATACTATTAAACAAATTTATTGGCGGATTAGTGTTGGGAAGCCAGATGCAAAAGACGTCTGGATTTTTGCTGGTATTTCTGGTACTTTCGGTTGGTATTCCGACTCATTTTCACCGGGTGAAACAGGCAGTATCAATGTCGGGCCATTTAGGTTTGATAAACAAACAATGCAGGATAAAGGTGATGGCTATAGCACCAATATTGGAGTATCTAAAAATGGACGTGTAACAGCAGCACAATCATCAGCTGTGCGCCGCAGCTTCCGCATCGATAATATCGCTCCCGGAGAATACGACGTGCGTGTAAGAGTTGTAGGCAGGTCTGCATCCACGACCAGTACCCGTGACGGGGTGAAATGCTGGTGGACGATGGTAGAAGGTATTGTCTATGATGACTTCATTTATCCTGACATGGCGCTGATCGGGATTAAAGCACTGGCAACCAGCCAGTTGAATGGTACACCGACTTTAACCTTTATGAAAGAACGTGCTAATGTTTGGGTATGGAATCCATATGCAAAAGCCTATGAAGAAAAACCAGCCAATAACCCGGCGTGGGCCGCTTATGACTTTATTCATCAGGCGTCACAACTAACAAATATTCACACTGGAGAGCTTGAATTTGAAGTGAGAGGCGCCAAAGCAGAGTTGATGATGTATGACAAATTTGCTGAATGGGCAGAGTTCTGCACAGAATACAAATTGGAGATCAACATTGAGATCAATACTACCGGACGTTTATTGAATATGGTAAATGAAAAAATAGCGCCTATTGGGCGCGGGTTGGTATTGTGCTTTGGTACGAAGTTTGGATGTATTTGGAACGGACCAAAACAGCCGACACAGATGTTTGGGATGGGTAATATCATTCAGGGTACTTTTGAAGAAAATTTCATGCAGTTATCGGACAGGGCGAATGCTTTGGAGATAACCTTTACCAATAAACAGAAAAACTATGAACGCGATACGCTGGTAGTTTACGGCAAGAGTTATGACGATCCGGATGCCTATGATAATACTACGCAGGTATCGTTTGACGGTATTACCAGCTATGAGCAGGCCTATCGTGAGGGCAAATTCCAGCTGTGCTGCAATCAATATCTGACACGTACTTACAGATGGAAGACTGACATTGATGCCATAGCTTGTACAGTTGGCGATTTGGTATATATCAGCCATGACGTTACCAAATACGGCACGAGCGGACGCATTATTGCAGTAGAAGGTCCGAATATAACCTGCGGCGCCTTTATGGAGGACTATGATCCGGCAAAGATGTATCGATTTCAGTATCGATCCAGTGAAACTGATAATATTTATAAAATTAACATTTTACAAATCACCGTTAATGCTGATGATACGCGGTTAATCGTCGATTTGCAAAGCGTGGCAGAGCCGCCTGCAGTTGGAGATATTTTTGATATTGCCGAAGAAAGTATCGGTACCGTACCGGTTATTATCCAATCTATCAACAGGGATGGCGATCTGCGGAGACAGCTCGAAGCTATAATCTACAATGAAAATGTCTATAAAGAAAATTATAACATTCCTGAAATGGATTACAGCACGGCAGAGCAGGATGTAGCGGTAAATGTCATCAACCTGCAGGGTAATCAGGTTTTGTACTGCGATCCTATGAAAACGCGGCACAGCAGGATGTTCCTGTCGTGGCGGCTGCCTGATGGTGCAACAGCGACAAAGTTCAGTGTGCAGCTATCTTCTAATGGTGGGACCACATGGACTGTCGCCGGAGATACAATATCGACAAGCTTTGAAACAGAAACAACGCCGGGACTGGATTATCTGGTAAAGGTAGTTACGGTGTTGGGATTGTCGACTTCTACAGGCACAGTGATCTCTATTCCAGCGGCTACTGTTGATTTGCTACCGCCTAATGTTTTGCTGATTGACCATGATCAACTCAATGACGGTACCCGGCGGTTTTGGTGGACTTATAATTATCCAAATCCTAATGATGTCGCAGGATTTAAACTGAAATATATTCAGGGCAGCTATCCGACATGGGAGAAAGCGACAGATCTGCATACGGGACTTGTAACGCTGCAACCATTTGAAACAAAGGCTTTGTGTCAGGGTGTGCATACGGTAATGATCAAGGCGGTGGATAATGCTGGGCAGGAGAGTTATATGCCCACTTACGCCATATTGAACCTTGGCGATCTGCTGGAAGAGAATGTGCTTTATAAAGTAGATATCACGGCTGATAACTGGTCGCATACAGTGCATAACGGCGTGGTCCGGACAGATGGACAACTGCACGCCCAGCAGAATGTTTATTATTGGCAAAACTCAAACGTGCAGGCGTGGACAGCACCGACACTGGCGGCATGGCAGGAACGTTATAGCTCTTTTAACTTTATTTATCAGGCAATAGCACCTGCCAGCGGACAGTTTTGGCTGCAGTATGAAATTGATGGGCCAGCAGCCATTGAACATAGAAAAGTTGGTGATAAACCTGTGTGGAGCATACCGGAAGCGTCGGCTTGGGAAAAACCTCAATATCCTGCGTGGTTGGATGATACTACGATCTATAAACCTTATACCGGTAAAGTTTTGGTAAGAGCAGGAGACACAATTCAAGTAAGGGCTTCGGCGCAGGAGAACGTTGCCGAAGAAACAGTAATAAAAACTATGGATATGTTTATTGATGTTCCGGACAGAGAGGAGCATTTTGAAAACCTTAATGTACCCGAGGACGGCGTGACGCTGGATATCAAAACACCGCATTACTATACAACGGCAGTAAGGATTGATGCCGTACAGGACAGCACCGTCGGTGCTGTAATAATAAGAACGGCTATTATCAGCCGCAATCCGTGCAGAATAAAACTGCTGGATATAAATAATAACCCTGTCGCAGGCGTGGTTGATGTAACATGGCAGGGATTTGAAAAGGAGCTGATTTAAAGTGGAAGTACCAAAGTTTATAAAAGGCGTTGCAAAATACTTTACTTACGCCAGTGATAGTGGCGAAACAACGCCGACGACGCAGGCTGACCTGCAGGAATTGATGAAAAACAATAATACCATCTTAGAATGTCTGGTTGATGGTCTTTGGCAGGCTGAAAAAGAAATGAAACTGAACCAGATAATCAGATCACCGAACATGCCTGCAAACACTGTTGCAAAAGTGACGTCGGTTGGTGTTACGGGAACGACTGAACCGGAATGGCCTGAAACGGTTGAGGCAACTGTGAGTGATGGCAGCGTTACGTTTAAGATGGTTGAAAACATTACGAATACTTTTAGATCAAACATTATAGTATCAAACGGCACAGCGGCAGGTAGTAGCGGTAGTGTAAGTTTTGGTGTTTCTCCAGCAGGTGAGACAGTACAAGCGAGAATTGGTACAAACAATTTAGGTGGATTATTTTATAATACAAGCACAAATCAACCTCATGTATTTAGAATTGGAACTAACAACGATGTGCTTAGCATACGTGATGCCACCTCAAAGATGGCTTTAATAAGTAATAATAAAGCTTTCGCAACGGTAACTCATGAAGGCGTTGCGAAGTGGCTAGGTAATGCAAATACCGCTACGAAGTTAGAAACCGCTCGCACAATAAACGGTGTGGCTTTCGACGGAACGAAAGATATAATTGTAGGCTCCAATCCAGTGGGAACAATAATCGCCGTGGCATATACAGGGGTGCCGGAAGGATATATGCACTGCAATGGTGCAGCGGTTAGCCGTACTACTTACGCTAATTTATTTAGTAAAATCGGTACAACTTATGGTGCTGGCGATGGTAGTACTACATTTAATTTGCCTAATACTGTAGCTAGATTCCTAGAGGGCGGCATAGGTGCCGGAACTTACTACGAAGCTGGGCTGCCTAATATTACTGGTAATATTTCAGCATTTAAATCTAGTATTAGTGGTGCGTTTGTAGGAAGTAACAATACTAACAGATACGATGGTTGGAATGATAACGAAGATGAATATGCAGTATCTACCAGTTTTGATGCTTCTCGTAGCAGCACCATTTACGGTGCAAGTACTACTGTGCAACCGCCTGCTATGACTGTAATTTACTGCATTAAATATTAAGGGGAGAATAAAGATGAAATTATATTATTATGACGAGAACGGATATTATAGTGCAATGTCAGAAGCGTTTTTAGACCCGCTTGAAACAGAACTGCAAGGGAAAGAAGTGTGGCTTATACCACCGCACGCAACAACTATTGAGCCACCATCAAGCGCAGATGGACACATTATAAAATTTAATGGGAAGACATGGGAACTGGAAAAAATGCCTGATCCGGAGCCGGAACCAGAACTTACGTTAGAAGAATTAAAAGCCCAAAAGCTTAAACTTGTTGATGCATGGACAGCAGATAAAATTACTGGCGGTTTTACTTCTCGATGCACCGGTAGCCCTGTGAGGTATGATAGCGACAGAGATACACAAAACACAGTTTCTAGCGATCTCAACACAATCTATCTTTCGCCTGAAAAGTTTAACGAAAATTTCCCCAATGGATACCCAATGAGAGGATATCCAGAAAATGCAAATATTAAGCAGGTATATTTTTTAACAAAAGAACAGTTATTGCAGTGGAATGTTGATCTAGGTCTTCACAGAGGCACTTGTAAACAGAATGGTTGGATAAAACAGGCTGAAGTAAATGCAGCCCAGAGTAAAGAAGAACTGGACGCTATTATATTAGATTAGGCGGTGCATTGATATGGCAGAAGGAGATACTAGAAGAATTTTTGAACGGTTAGATCAAATGGGACAGGAGCTAACTAGGCTCGTTGTCTTGGGTGAGGCGAAAAATAGACAATGTGATCAGCAAGAAAAAAAAATTGCCGATCACGAGGAGCGTATAACAAACTTAGAATGTCAAAGCGGCTGCATCCGCGGAAACGTAAGTTTACTGGCTTGGTTGGCGACATTAGCGGTAGCTGTTTATGGTGTGGTTATAAAGTGAGTGATAAAAATGTTTAATAAAATAAAAAAGTGGATAGAAACAGGACTGAATAAACTGCCTAAACTAAAAAGAACTACCGGTAATTTATGGCTGACTTATACGGCAATAGGTCTGCTACTGGGGACGATATTGATGTATATCGGCACTTGGGTATATTTTACGTTTTGGCTGTATAAGGCTGGGCTGGCAGAGTTGAGAGAGATTATTGTGCTCATGGCTGGCGCACCATTTATAACAGCACTATGCCTGTTGAGGAAGGGGACAGTAGATAAAGACGGCAATGGCATAGCTGACGAAGATGAAAAACAACCCGAAAGAAGGCCGCGTAATGACTTTAACGACAGATGAAGCAATACAGGTATTGGAAGCTATACGCAACTGTTTAGATCCTCGCCGGGTGAGATATGGCGCTGACTGGCGAAAAGATAAAGCGTTATGTATGGCTATAGAAAAATTGAAAGAAGATGATCAGAATGGATAACCCATTATATGTAAGTAAGCATTGGAGCGTGACAGAGTGGGATTGCTGGCGACGTAGCAGGAATGAGTATGCATGGGACGAAAATGGTCGACTATGTACAAATGATGAAAAGACTGCTAACTTATTTCGTATTTTTGATATGCTGAGAGATTGGAACCCTAATTGGGTTATCAACACTACCAGTTACCATGAAGAGTATGGCACCAACTTTAAATCAGGCTTCAGAACAGTAGCTGATGGAGTAAATGCTGCTTGTGGCGGTGAAGTAGGCAGTTACCATACTCGTGGCTGTGCAGCTGACATCCATATTTCAGGGCAGGACGATACTGATACTGCATTGGCAGACACGGTCATTGCGGCAGCTAAAGCATGGGGAATAGAGGATCAGTTAGGCATCGGATATTATGGAAACTGGATTCATGTTGACACTCGAGGCTATACATCAAGATGGTAAAGGAGTTAGAAGAAAATGAAAAATATTATTGAATGGTTTATTAAAACGACAGAAGACTTAAAGGGATTTGACGCACATTTGCAAGAGGAAATGCAGAAATATGCTAATAAGCAATGTAAAAAATCTTTTCTGGCCGGAACGATCATTGGAGTAGTACTTGGCATTGCGGTAAAAGCGTATATATTCTAATAATTTCCACAGAATTAACTTGTACGCTGTTTTATTGTTAAAATCAGTATTAATATTCGAGCGTATAGAAAACGGCGTACAGGTTAAATATTGAGGTGGTGAAAATGCTAAATGAAGAAAAGCAAATCAAATATAGTAAAAACTTTATTATTGTCTGTTTTATTGCTGCTTTTATTGTTATGGCCTTTAACTGGCTTGGCGGCAGAAGCAATAAATCAGGAATCGGTATATATAATAACGGAAACGGAACTGGCGATGTTGGAGCAAAACTCCAACAGGCTATTGGAAATCAGCAAACAATTAACGACGGAATTAGAGACAGCCAGGCAACGGTTGAAAATATCGGAACAAGCATCGACCGAAGCCAAACTGCAGAAAGAACTGCTGCAGAAGCAGTTGATCGAGCAGCAAGCCTTGTTGAAGAATCAGGAAGACTTGCTGCAGCAAACACAGAAATCATTAAAAACATCCGCTCCAGAGGCCCTGCGGGAAATTGGGATGAAGATGGACGTAGAGAAATATATCAGGGGCATTAGTTATGGGGTAAGTAAACGTATTGTTAATAATAAGTATATAGGCCTTCGCGGAGAATATGACTGGAAAGACAATCAATTTGGGATGTGGTTGACTTATCAGTATTAAGGCTGGTGATTTTATGGAACCGTCATGTTTGCGGACCAGGAAGACGCTTGAAGATATACCGACTAAAAATGAATTTTGGGAAGTAATTAATAAAGTAAAGCTGACACCTAGACAAATGGAAATACTTGAATTAAGATTTATTGATGATCTGCTGGTTTATGAAATTGGCGAAAAGATGGGAATATCACGTAAAACTGTAGAAAGGGATTTACGTGATTGCTATAGAAAAATAAAACGAATACTTGAAAAGTAAAAAAACGCTCCTTTTGGAGCGTTTTTATTTGACATCATAGGTTATATCCATTATAATAAATATAGGATATAACCTATAAAGGAAGGCAGTGAAGGAATGCAGGGATTTGAAGTTGTTTTTTATGAGAAGGAGGATGGGAGTTGTCCGGTCGAAGAGTTTTTAAAAGGACTGGATGCACCGATGGAAGCTAAAATGCTTAGAACAATAGAGCTGCTGGAAAATAATGGACATAATTTAAGAGAACCGTACTCCAAAGCCATTGGCGACGGCATATTTGAACTGCGTGCAAAGGTTTCATCTGATATAACTCGTGTTTTATTTTTCTTTGCAAAAGGTCGCCAGATTGTCCTCACTAATGGATTTGTAAAAAAGACTGATAAAACACCGAAATCTGAAATTGATCGTGCGCAAAAATTTCGAGCTGAATATCTTAGTAGAGAGGAGGGATAATATATGGCTAGAAAATTTAGAGATTTTTTAAAAGAAGAATTGAAAAAACCTGAAATAAAAGCAGAATTTGATGCATTAGAGCCCGAATTTACAATTATCCAGGCTCTGATAGACGCAAGGAAAAAATCTGGATTTACTCAAATTGAATTATCAAAAAGAACAGGTATAGCTCAAGCAGATATAAGCAAAATAGAAAAAGGTAATGCAAATCCATCAATTAAAACACTTCAAAGATTAGCTGCTGGAATGGGAATGAAATTTAAAATAGAGTTTATTTAAAAATTATTGATAATATTATTTATTCTTTAAAACAAAAATAAAATAACATTAATTAAAATACACCTGCTAATACAGGTGTATTTTTTTGTCTGAAAAATGTCCGAATTATGAGGTTTTTATCTGCATAAGTTTAGAGATAATACAGGTATGAAACAAAACGGAGGCGATAACAATGTATGTAAATCCTTATGCTCCTGTTAATCCAGCTATGCTGGGAATAACACAACAGCGACTAGCGGCAGGCTTCCAACAGCAGATGCCACAAGGATATCAACAGCAATTTGCTCCTATGCAGCAGATGCAGCCAATGCCGCAGGTTATGAAGGGGCGAATTGTAGCAAGCTTGGATGAAGTAAAAGCCGCTCAGATAGATTTGGATGGTAGTTTTACTTATTTTCATTGTCCGGCGGAAAACTGCATTTATGCAAAAGCCATAGACATCAATGGTATGCCGGTAATACAAACATATAAGCTGTCAAATGATCAGGCCGCAGCTCCAAAGCGTTATGCTGATGCTGAAACTGTAGAAGCACTGCAGCAAAAGGTTACATCACTGGAAAGATATTTGAAAGGAGAGGTTCCAAATGCAAATGAATCCGTTCACAATGATGCAAATATTCAACCAGCTTCGCAGCAATCCAAACCCAATGGAAGCAATGCAGAAAATGCTGGGGAACAATCCCCTGTTTGGGCGCGCAATGGAAATGGCCAAAGGCAAAAGCCCTGATGAATTAAAAGAGACTGTTATGAATATTGCCAAACAACGTGGTATTGATCCACAACAGGCTCAGCAAATGCTTTCTCAATTCGGTATTAAAATCTAAAAGGTGGCCACCGGCAGATTTTAAGCAATAAATCTAAAGGAGATGTTCTATATGACTATGGAAGGTACTGGCGTAATGCCTGTATATGATTTGAATAACCGTACCGCAGCAGCAGACGGCGCAGGTTTTGGCGGCGGCTGGATGTGGGTAGTAATGTTATTCTTCCTGCTTGCCTGGGGCGGCGGTGGATTCGGTGGTTTCGGAGGCGGAGCGAATGGTGCTGTAAATACTTTGACTAATGAATTTCTTTATACCAACCTTAATAATACGTTGGATCGTGGCTTTAATCAGCTTGCTAATCAAAACTTTGGCATCCAGCAGGACCTGTGTCAAGGCTTTAGTGGCGTCCAGGCCGCTATCGCTCAATCAAGTTTTGCTGCACAACAGTGCTGCTGCGAAACTAATCGCAACATTGATGCGGTTCGTTATGAAAATGCTAAAAACACCTGCGATATTACTTCCGCTATTCATGCAGAAGGTGAAGCAACTCGCGCGTTAATGACTGCAAACGTAATGCAGGAATTGCGTGATCAGCTGCAAGCTGCTCAACTGCAACTTGGTAACGTTGCTCAAACTACCAACATTATCAATGCAGTACGCCCGTTCCCGCAACCCGCTTATATCACTTGTAGCCCTTATACGGCTATGAATGGCTATGGATGCAACGGCTGTGGTAACTGCTAATATCCGCTGAATGCGTGACGAAGAAACAGGGGAGCTGTCACGCTTCCCTGTTTTAATTTAAGGAGATGAATTATAAATGGCAACTTGTAATTGCAGAACTGTATTGACTACGGCTGTAGCAGTGAGCGGCAGTAATTTGGTATTAACCATTCCTGCCGGCACTTATGAAAACTGCGTTAGATATTGTATTAGGATAGCGCAGGATATTCCTTCTACTGCTACAAATCTTATGCCGGTAGTTATTAAAATCGGTACTGGTGCGACTTTATATAATGTAAATCGTAAATGCGGGCATCATTTATATGCCAACCAGGTAAGAACGCGACGTAATTATTCTTTATTGGTAGCTGCTGACAGTGCAACATTTGTTTTTGAATACGGCTACATTTGCACCTGTAACTGCGGAACGGTAGCAAGCTTGCCGGCACCTACACCACCTGCTGAAAATGCTGTAGCGGCTTTGGCGGGTAAGAAGGCGGTGGGCAAGGATGCATAAGTACGAAGAATACATGAAAATGATCGACGGCAATGAGGCAAAAGAGAAAGAAGCCGACTATGTGATGGCAGCAGCTTTACACAAACTGAAATCGCATGATGAAGCTGATTTTGAATGCGTTATGGAAAAGCTACATTGTCTGGTATATGGTCCGCACTTTGACGAACACTTGGCTAAAAAGGCAGTCTCTGAAATGAAAAACGTCGATGGTACAAGTGGCGAGCATTGGACATTAGAAGAGACCACCAAAGTAATGGAACAGAACGGGATTAAAGTCAATAAGTATGATTGGTATTATCTGCTTAATATGCTGCACAGTGATTACTCCAAAATTTGGGGTGATGATACAGGGCAGTATGTAAAATTTGCTAAAGCGTATATTGAAGATCCTGATGCTACAGAAGGTAAAGTTTTTTATCTTTGGAGAGCTGGCAAGCATCACAATTAAAAAGCAAAGAATAAAACAAAAACTCCCTGCACATGTGCAGGGAGTTAGTTTTATTATAAGCAACATAAGATTATGTAGGTGTCAAAATGGATGTCAAAAATACTTTTGATGAAAAATAAAAGCTCCCGAAAATTATCGAGAGCCGCATAAACAATGGTGGCCCCGGCAGGATTCGAACCTGCGACCTTTTGATTCGTAGTCAAACGCTCTATCCAACTGAGCTACGGAGTCATTGAGGTTACCTAAATCTTTAGGCAACGATAATATTATATCTGATTGCAGTGTTGTTGTCAACATCTTTTAAGAAAATTACTGACACCATTTTTGCAGCATGGTCTGAAATTGTTCTAAATTGACCGGCTTGCTGAGATGTTCGTTCATTCCTGCCTGCAGTGTGGCTGCAATATCTTCAGGAAAGGCGTTTGCCGTCATCGCGATGATAGGGACAGTCTGGGCGTCTTGGCAGGGCAGCGCCCGGATCGCTTTAGCGGCCTCCAGGCCGTTCATGACAGGCATTTGGATATCCATCAAAATCAGGTTATAGGTGCCTGGCGGTGTGGCTTTAAATTTATCCAGTGCTTCCAGACCGTTTTTTGCAGTAGTGATCTCCAAACCGGCATACTTTAATAATTCTACGGCTATTTCCAGATTGAGTTCATTATCCTCTGCCAGCAAAACCCGTTTTCCCTGGAAAGCCAGCTCCTGCAGTTTATCAATGCTGGCTGTCTGCATCAGAGATTTGCTGCGGCCTGCCTCCTGCTCGCGTGGCTGTAAATAAACGATGGCTTTAAAAGCAGAACCTTCGCCTAAAACACTTTGGACTTCGATAGTACCGTTCATCATGCGGGCGATGTTGAGAGCAATCGTCATACCCAGACCAGTTCCTTCTATTTCGCTGGTGCGCGAGTCGGAAGCGCGGGCAAATGGCTCAAAAATTTTTGCTGTAAATTCCGGCGTCATACCGATACCGTTATCTGTAATGATAAATTCATAACCGATGGTATCGTGAAGCCGGACGTGGGTTTCACGCACTTCCAAAGAGATATGGCCATGGAAAGGCGTGTATTTGATAGCATTGGCTAAAATATTGAGCAGCAGTTGTTTCAAGCGCAGCTTGTCACCCAGAACGTTGACACAAAGCGCAGGCGCTATATTCATAGTAAAAGTATGCTTTTTGTTTAAAAGCTGCGGATTGACCAGATCAAGCAGCTCCTCCAGCATCTCTTTGAGAGAAAAATCTTCATTTAGAAGATTGAGCTTGCCGCTTTCAATTTTGGACATATCAAGCACTTCATTGATCAAGGTCAAAAGATGATTGCTGGCAGTAGTTATTTTGGCAAGGCAATCCTGGAGCCGTGCTTTGTCTTCCAGATTTTTGCCGGCAATGGCAGTCATCCCTATAATGGCGTTCATAGGGGTACGTATATCATGGCTCATGCGCGAAAGGAATTCATTTTTAGCCATATTGGAAGCCTGGGCAGCATTAAAGGCTTCCTGCAAAGCCTGTTGTTCCCGCAGCTCTTTCAATTTATCCTCATGGATATCGCGCAGAGTAAGAATGATCTGGTGGTAACCGTCGCTTTGCGCTAATAAAGTCGAATTGAAGGCTGTCCAGCGATATTCTGTGCTGCAAAGGCTGCTGCGGCATTCCATGGCAAAGTCAATATGCCGGTCCTGTTTTTGACGGCGCAGGCCGCTTAGAGAGAAATGCTCTAAAATTTTTGTGCTGTCATCAGGATGAAAATGGCTGCGGATCAGCGGTTCGATGTCATAACTCCCGTTTGTACGGTATTGCGCGAACGCTGAGCAGTCTGTTTCCGGCAGACGCAGAGGAATGCCGGAGCCGTCTTCAAGGTTGACCAGATAGATGAAATAATAATTAGAATTGATGCTGGAAAGCAGATCATAATATTGCTGTCGGGTGCGGCGTTCGTGATCCAGCTCGCTCTGGCGGGCTTCCTCATCTTTTGTTATATCCAGGTAAATACTGTTGATAATAGTTTTGCCTTCCGGCGTCTTTGTTTTCCGGCCGCTGTCTATGATCCATTTCAGGCTGTCATCTTTGCAGGGGACGCGGTATTTCGTTGAGTAGGTAGGATTGCCGTCTTTAAAACATTCTTTACAATCAGCCAGCGCCTTAGGCAGATCCGGCGGATAAACAAGCCCTGTGGCGTTATTGCCGGTAAATTGCCGGAACTCTTCCATAGAATAGCCAAACATGCCGGGCAGCTCTTCGCTGATATAAGCGTAAGAATAGGTAGCGTCGTCATTGCTGCATTTGACGCCGCCATTGACGGACTGCAGTACGACTTCCATTTGCTGCTGTTTCTGCTGGAGCTGTTCTTTGGCTTTAGCAAGTTCTGCTTCCATATATCGATAGGTTTGTGAACCGACCTGAAAAGGAAAGTTTTCTGTGCCCTGCAGCTCCTGATATGGATGGGAAAGATTGACATACATATAACTGAAATCACTGCCCAGATCACGAATAATGATAGTGGCACGCTGGTGTGTTTGAACGAGCAATTGCTGGTCCTCTGCTGCTGTCAGATAATGACGTCCCTGAGCCAGATAGAGGGTTTCTGCCAACGGGATAACAGTCCATTCTTCATTTAACAGCCGGCAGGGAGGGATCTGACCATTTAAAGAAGCGATAAAATCGCGGGCTGCTTCAGGTGTATTATAATAATTATGCTCGGCGGCGCCGATGCCGATGAGCTGAGGATCAAGATGGCTGAGAATAAAAGGCAGATCCTGGTCACAAAGTAATTTATAGATATATTGATGGGCAAAATCTTTAATTGCCTTAATTTTTTCCTGTGATAAATTTACCATAGTACCCCTCCATCCATTTGCAAGTAAATCTTGAATTTTAAATATAGTATGTATTTATTATAACATTGTTTATTATCTTTTATTTAAAAATATTAAATAAAAGATAATGGGTAGGCTTGTGGGTGCGGTATTCTGGTTTAAAGGATTAGTTGATTATGGGCAAAATAAAAAACGCATTCCTTTTCGGAATGCGTCGATTGCCATGGTGGCCCCGGCAGGATTCGAACCTGCGACCTTTTGATTCGTGGGCAAGGGTTGCAGGATAAAATTTTGTGTTTAAAAGGCCCTAAAAACGCATTAATACAGCGGTGGAGTTATTATATTGCCGTTGATACTTGGTAATATCTGCGGTTTGCACTCAGTGCTGGTAATGCTGGGCGGTTTTAGTTATTTTTTAATAGATTTTATTTTAGCGGCTTCTTGTTCTAATTCCAGTAGATCTATGTGGTCAGCTTCCTTAGCTTCTACTGCCTTACGCCGTGCATCAAAGCTTTTATAAATCTTGTTAGCGTGCGCTATGGCCTGTTTATGTGAAACTTTACCATGTGCTTGTAATAAAGGAACATCATGATCAAGAAGAAGTTTATCTACACTGGCACGCCAAAATTCAAGCGTTAAATCTTTGCGCTTCTTTACCCTGAATTCAGCACTTTCTAAAAAGATGTTCACTAAACGATTTAATGAGTCTAACTCATCATGTAGGAGGTAGTTTTTAGCTGTGATAATATCTGATTTTCGAACTATGGAACCTTGCCATGAAGTTAAAGCCATATTGGGTTTATCAGCATTAGCACGTGTCATAATCAACTCTGCTGCAGTTTGCCCTGTAACGCCGTAGATAAGTTTATTTTGTGTTTCTGCAAAAAATAATTTAGTAGTGTTTTCGTTAGGGATATAATCGCTTGAAAGTGAGAAAAGATCACGCAACTTTTGATAGAATCGTTTTTCACTGGCACGAATATCGCGAATACGTTCCATTAATTCGTCAAAATAGTCGGGCCGTCCGTCAGGATTTTTTAGGCGTTCATCATCCATCACAAACCCTTTTAAAAGGTATTCTTTTAATGTACTGTTAGCCCACTGTCGAAATTGGGTGCCACGTGGTGAACGTATACGAAAGCCAATAGCTAAAATCATATCAAGATTATAATATTTAACATTATAATCTTTTTTATCAGTGGCAGTTGTCAAGTAATACTTGACAACTGAATTTTCAACAAGTTCACCTTCACTGAATATTTTATTGATATGTAAACTTATATTTTGTTTAGTTACATTAAATAAATCTGCTATTTGTGCTTGGGTCAGCCAAACAGTGTTATTATCTGCATAAAGGTTAATGCTGACTTTACCGTCTGCTGTATTGTATATAATAATATCAGCCATTTGTATAGTTCTCCTTCATCTAATTTTTGTCAAGATCAACATATATTAACCAACTTTGTTTTAATGGTAATATTTTTTCGTTCATGTGCTCAGTTCCTAAATCTTTATCAATATTATCTTACTCTGAAATCTTTAATCCGTAAATAAAAATCATAAGAAATTTGGTAAAACTACTTGCCGTCACGATAAAGTAACATAGCATGATATTCAACAGTGGAAAATTTTAGCCAGAGCAAATTTTGAAAAGATGGAATATAAAGTAAGAACTGATTGGTTTGTTGCGTTTAGGCTCATTGATAATCAGTTTAAGGCATTGAATAATGAAGAGTTTTTCAGGAATGCAAGTGTGGAAGATACAATAAAATATTTGCGCCAGTGTTTGAAAATTCCTAATGCTGAAAAACAAAAAATGGCAGATGTAAAGAAAATATTGGAAAAATATACTGCCTAAGATATCACATGAATAATAAAAAATATTTTAAACACAGAATATTTTATTTTGTTATTCTTTGTTAATGAACAATACTCAAAATCTTCCCCAAATATTCCCCATACCAAATTGACATTTGTTCCCCGGAAAACAAAAAAACACCGCAATTCCTTGCGGTGTCTGCATTCTAGTGGTGGCCCCGGCAGGATTCGAACCTGCGACCTTTTGATTCGTAGTCAAACGCTCTATCCAACTGAGCTACGGAGTCATTGATGCTGTCTGTATTACTAAGCAACGATATTATTATATATGATTATGAAAAAATGTCAACTGATTTTAAAAAAATATTGTCAGCAGATATCTGTTAGGGACGCAGTCCTTTAAAAGCAACACGCAGTCTTTTTTGCAGACTGTCTTCTGAATTAACGTCGATAAGTTTTAGTTTATCCATCAGGGGTTCGTTTTTATGCTGCTGCAGGATAGTATTTTTGATGACGATTGGCTGGATCAGAATATTCTGCAGGGTCGTATAGATCTCATAGCTGTTCATATCGCTGCACAGGTCGCCATCGCGCTGTGCCTGTTCGATCAGTGTCCGGACAAAAATAAAATGCTGGACTCTATAATTGGTAAAGTAGGCAGCAGCTTTGTGATGATATAAAGCATCAGTCAGAAATTGCGCCGTATTGAAGTTTTCTATAAAATATTTTGTCATACGGTAAAAAATCTGCTGCAGTTGAATGACGGCTTTGGCATTTTTGTCGGGATAATTCTGTAATTTAGACAAATAGTCTTCATAAATTTTTTGGAAAATAACTTTCATATATTCTTCTTTAAAACCAAAGTAGTAAACAAACATACCCTGATTAACATTTGCCAGAGTGCAAATAGCGCGCACAGTCGGGTCGTAATTACCCTGAGCAATTAATTCTATACCAGCTTTAATTAAAGCCTGATCTGTGTTGCGTGATTTTCTGCCTATGATAATCATCTCCCTTAGGTTTCGATATTCACAAATAAATTGTTAAAATTAATAATTATAATCAAAAAAGTGCTAAAACAAACACAATTAATTATATCACTGTATAAATTATTGTGCAAGAAGTGTTTTATATGGAAAACCAATAGGTTCTTTCTGCGGAAACAAATGTTTATAATATATTGCCTTTTAACAGCTTTGCCAGAAAACAGGCAAGTTTTGCTTGACTTTGTTGTAAAGTTTGCATACAATAAAGTTACTCTTTGGCCGTCCTCAGTAGCGGGCGTTTTTTATTGCCAAAAATCGGGAGGGGTATTCTTATGTCAGTTTCTTTGGCGATATTGATACTTTACATTATTGCCTTGTTTGGTATCAGCTGGTTTGCGAAAAAGCGCAGTGAAGGCAATGCGGAAAATTATGCATTGGCAGGCCGCAGGTTATCGGCACCGCTGATCGCGGTTACTATTATTGGCCTGGCTGTTGGCGGTGCTTCGACGATCGGCGTCTCGGAGCATGCGTTCAGGGTCGGCTTATCTGCCGGCTGGTATACTATTGCCTGGGCAATAGGCGCGATCGTGATGGGTATTTTTATGGCGAAAAAATATCGCGAGCAGAATATTACCACTATTTCTGAACTGATTGAACGTCACCATGGTACGAATGCCGTTATTTTAGGTGTGTTCTGTCAGATCGTTATTCAATTGGTAATTATTTCGCTGCAATATATTGCCGGCGGCAGTATCCTGCACGCTATTATGCCGGAAGTTTTTGATTTCAAAACAGGTATGCTGGTCAGTGCGGTAACTTTTATCAGCATCACCTTTATCGGCGGGATGTGGTCGGCGTCGCTGACCAATGTGCTGAATATAATTTTGATTTATTTTGGCATCGTAGCGGCAACCTTTATCCAGCTTGATAAAGTAGGCGGTATAAGCGAGCTGGCTAAAACCTTGCCGGCGAACGTACCGTGGTTCAGTTTTACTGAAGGTGTAGGCTTAACGACGATCACCAGCTGGATCATTACGCTGGTCACCGTCAATCTGTCGCTGCAGAGTATATTGCAGATTTCGCTGGGGGCAAAAGACGCCGCAACTGCCAGAAGAGGCTTTGTCTGGGGCGGTATCATCATGCTGCCGGTAGGTGTGTTGGCGGCGCTGCTGGGTATTTGTGCCAAATCCATGTATCCTGATGCCCAGGCTGCTCTGGCACTGCCGCAGGTCATCGTAGGGCTGCAGCCGGCGCTGGCCGGTGTTACACTGGCTGCTTTATGGGCGGCGGACGTATCGACTGCCTGCAATCTGCTGCTTTCGGCAGGAACGCTGTTTTCTAATGATATTTACAAACGGTTTATCAATCCGAAGTGTTCGGATGCCAAACAGCTGACGATGATGCGTTTGTGCATCGTGATCTCCGGCGTGCTGACCTTAGGTATGGCTATGGGCGTTTCCAGTATTCTGGGAACGATTATGATCGGCCTCAGTCTGACGGCGGCTTTCAGCGTTATCGTTATCGTGGCATTGTTTTTCCCGCGCTACAGCTGCAAAGCGGCCGGGTTCTGGACGCTGCTGGTTGGCTTTATCATGCTGGTCCTGTGGCAGCTGGTGCCGGCAGTACGCATTTTCCCGAACGTTATTTATATGGAATGGTTTGCCTGCATTCTGACTTATGCGGTTGTGGCATTGCTGCAGCCTGGTAAGAAGCTTGCGGCAGATGCCGTTGAATAAAATTCTTCAAGAGTATAGCAGAGGACGCGGAAGCGTCCTCTTTTTATTCGCTGCCGCTGATTTAATATTTGTATAGCTGACAGCAGGATTTATCATAAATTCAGCCAATTTTAATATACATATGGTATAAGTTGCCAAAAGAGGTGAACGCTATGAAAATACTTTTAGCAGAAGATGATAAAAATCTGGGCAGGTTATTGCAGAGCCTGTTGAAAAAAGAAAATATCACGACTGACTGGGTGGAAGACGGCGAAGCGGCTTACGAGCAGTGTTATCGTGACGGTTATGATGTTTTGGTATTAGACTGGATGATGCCGAAGCTGGACGGCGTAACTTTGTGCAGGCGCCTGCGTGAAGAGGAATACCAGGGGAAAATACTGATGCTGACAGCGCGTGACAGCCTGGATGATAAGGTAGCGGGGCTGAACGAAGGCGCTGACGATTATCTGGTCAAGCCTTTTGAAATGGCGGAGCTGCTGGCGCGGCTGCATGCGTTAGTGCGGCGGCAGAGCGGTTACAAGCAGGAGGATTTTGCCTGTCAAGGCGTGACCCTGGCTGTTAAAGATTATACCGTGGGTTACAAAAACAAGAAGGTACAGCTGCGGCCGCGGGAATTTAAGCTGATGGAGCTGCTGCTGATCAATATCGGCCAGATTTTGCCGCGGGAGCTGCTTTTAGAGCGTATCTGGGGCATTGACGGCGATGTTACTGAAAATAATCTTGATGTGCATATCCGGTCACTGCGTTTGAAACTGGCGTCGATCGGAGCGGAGAGCCTGATCAAGACTGTGCGTGGCGTCGGTTATATGTTAGAGGTACATGATGTTTGATAAATTACGTTTAAAGCTTACTATTATTTATACAGGGATTTTTTCATTGCTGGTAGTGATGATCGTGACCGGCTGCATCATCCTGTTAGGCCATTCGGTGCTGACGCATGAAAAGCAGCAAATGCGCGATCTGATCATCCACGAGGGTGAGGAATATGTGGAGAGCGGTGAGCTGCCGGTGTCGAATCACTCTATTGAAGTCGGCCGGGAGCTGGCGTATATGCTGAAGCCCGGTTCAGATGAAGTGCTGCACGATCAGGTCAGCGGCAGCCCGGTAGCTCAGCAGTTATTCGCTTTGCGCGATAAATGGCCGAAGCAGGACCGCAAAGTAAAATGGCTCACTCTGCGTGATGCAAATGACCGGCTCTGGATATATATCGTTGGCCGGGACCAGATAATGAACGGAACTGCCAGTGCGGCGACTTTGTATATGTTTAAGGATCTGAGCGATTATTATTATGAAGAACAGGGCGAGGTCGTCTGGCTTGTTCTGATGAGTTTGTTTTTTATCTGCTGCGGCGCCGGTATCGGTTATTACCTGGCCGGGCGCAGTATCAAACCGATCCGGGAAATGTTTAAACGGCAACGTGAATTTGTTGCCGATGCCTCGCATGAACTGCGGACCCCGCTGACAGTTATGGGTATCGCCGCCGAAGGTATGGAGGGCGATACAGACAGTAAATTCAGTGAGTTTACTGCCGATACCCTGAAAACCATGCGTATGGAAATCAAACGCATGAATAATCTGGTCGCTGCCCTGCTGTCGCTGGCCCGCAATGACGCCGGCGTCGCTGAGGTCAAGCTGGAACAGGTAAACTTTAATGTGCTGTTGGAGCAGACAGCCGGGACTTTAAGTATACTGGCGCAGCAAAAGGGCTTAAAGCTGGAACTGCAGCTGCCGCCGGAACGTTTGATCATTTGGGGCAACCGGCTGCGCCTGGAACAGCTGCTGACGATCCTGATCGATAATGCCATCAAATATTCGCTGAGCGGCACGGTCACAGTCAGTGCCCTGCGGCATAATCAGCAGCTTGTGATCAGGGTGGATGATGAAGGCATAGGTATTGACGCTACAGATATCGAACGTATTTTTGAAAGGTTTTACCGGGTCGATAAAGCCAGGACCCGTGCTGAAGGCGGCTTTGGTCTGGGGCTGCCGATAGCGAAGATAATCGTAGAGCAGCATCAGGGAACGATCGAAGTGGAAAGTAAAAAAGCAGGCGGCAGCTGCTTTATTGTCAAGCTGCCCCTGACGATGCAGCGCTAAAAATAATAACTCCTTGTTTCAGGTTATTTTCAGTCACATTTTTTATGATAAGGCTGAAATAGAGGCAAGGAGTTGTTTTTTATGAATAGGAAAAGTTGGGCTGTTTTCTGGCTGGCCGCAGTACTGTTATTATTTGTCTTTAACAGTGCTTTATTGATCACTGATTCGGTAGAATCAAATTATGCGTTGACAGCTAAAGAAATGGTAGTATCGGGAGACTGGCTGTCGCCGCAGATTTACGGACAGTATTGGTTTGACAAACCGGTATTTTTTTACTGGCTGACAGCATTGGGGTTTAAGCTCTTTGGCTTTACTGAATTTGCCGCACGTTTCTTCCCGGCCTGTTTTGGTTTGGCTGGACTGGGGCTGCTTGTCTGGGGTGCGAAAAAGCTTTTTGATGATAAAACTGCTTTTTACAGCGGTTTAGTGCTGTTGACTTCGGTAGAATTTTTTCTGATCAGTAAATCGGTCATCACCGATGCGATCCTGTTTTTCTTTTTCAGCGGCAGCTTGCTTTTCTTTTATCTGGGTTACAGCACGCCGCAGAAGAAGTATTATTATGGGATGTATGCCTGCGCGGCTCTGGCGACGCTGACTAAAGGGCCGATCGGCTTTCTGCTGCCGGGACTGATCATGTTCCTGTTTTTGGCGTTCGATAAAGGCTGGCGGGAAATCAAACACATGAAGCTTTGCAGCGGCAGCCTGCTTTTTTTAGCTATAGGCCTGCCCTGGTATCTGGCAATGATAAGCCTGCATGGCGACGCGTTCACCAAAACTTTTTTAGGTACGCATAATTTCCTGCGGGCTACGGTTTCCGAGCATCCGCGCGATAATGTCATTTATTACTATACTTTGGTCAATCTGCTGGCGTTATTCCCCTGGAGCGGACTGCTGCCGCAATGTCTGTGGCAGAAATTCGTCAAAGAGGACAGATTGCAGCGCCCTGATAATCTGACTGTTTTTTTAGTGATCTGGGCTGCAGCGGTATTCTTCTTTTTCCAGAATATGGCAACTAAATATATTACTTATACCTATCCGCTGCTGTTCCCGGCAGCATTGCTGCTTGGGCGCTATATAGCAGTCAATGGTTCCAGGGTCTTCAGCCGTGGTTATATGCTGTTTCACGGGATTTTTTATGCTGTTTTGGCCGGCGCTGTTTATTGGTGCCGGTTTCGGGGCGTGGCTCCCGTACAGGGTGAATTTTTTGTATTGCTGACGGCGCTGGCAGGTTTCTGCCTGGTATATGCTGTTAAAAGCTATAACCAAAAGTACCTGACAGCTGCTGTTGCCGCCATGGCGCTGCTTTTCAATATAGCTTTGATACCTTCTGTGGCAGTTCCGTTGAGCGAGCTGCGGTCAGGCAAACAGCTGGCGCTGCAGCTGCAGGCTCAGTATCCAGAGAAGCAGGAGATAGGCCTGTATGGCGCGTATCCAACCTCAGCTGTTTTTTATTCCGGCAAAAAACTGGTAAAACTTTTACCGCAGGGAGATATCGAAGGTTTTAAACCCAAAGCTTTCAGCTGGAGCAGCAAAAACGTGATGCCCTATGCGGAATTGAAAAGCTATGCCGCTGTCAAAGATAACGTAGTCGTTGTGCAGAAAAAATCAATGCGTGATTTTATGAACAATGCCGATACGTATTTGCTGGTGGCAGGCGAGAATAAAGGCTGGTATATCGTGCAAGGTTAAAGTGATTTCTTACTCTGGCTGCGGCCAGAGTATTTTTTTGTAAAAAATCATCATGGCGGCAGGGAAATGTGTTTTTGTGGCTAATATAATATTTAGTGAAACTATAAGCGTTTCCGAAAAGAAGGTGTGAATCATGTCAAAAAAAGCAAACCAAAAAGCAAAGCTCTTGCATCTGCAGCAGATTTTGCTGGAAGAAACTGACGAAAAGCATGTGCTGACAGTACAGCAGCTGATCGAAAGATTGGCAGAGCTGGAAATACCTGCCGAACGGAAAAGCTTGTATGACGACATCGCTACATTGCAGGCTTTTGGCCTGGATATTATTGCTACGCGCAGCAGGGCCAATATTTACAGGATCGGCAGCCGGCTTTTTACACTGCCTGAACTGCAGCTGGTGGCAGAGGCTGTGCTGAAATCTGCTGCTGTCGGCAAAAGTAAGGCCCAGAAACTGGTAGAGAAGCTGGCCTGTTTAGGCAGCAGGTATCAGGCCGAGGCTTTAAGGGCAAGCCTGAAAGCGCAGAAATATGAGGAAGCAGAGCTGTTATGCCCGATTGAACTGCGCTGCAGTAACGAGCTGGTACCGGCCGTGCTGGAATACCTTGCTGAAGGTAAGGTGAAAAAAAGCAAAGAAGCAACCAGCGTTATCGAAGGCACCGTCGTTGCAGACCAGGCTTTTTACAGCTGGCTGTTCGGTTTGGGCAGCAAAGCTAAACTTACCGGCCCTGCCAATGTGAAGAAAGATTTTGTCAAATATTGTAAAAAAGTGCTGAATCAATATAAATGATCAAGGAGAGTATCATGCAAGAAATAAAATTCCCTGTTCCCAACAGAAGCGAGTATATCCCTTCGCCGCTGGAGCCTGATGCAGACGGAGTGCTGGATATAGGCTACTATAAAGGTGCTATTATTGGCGGGCGTCCTTATGTTCTGGAATGCTGGCAGATGGATGAGCTTGTCGTAGCGACAGTCTTTTTTTCGGACGAAGGTCTTGACGCTTACAGCCGTGAAGATCTGGTGCTGCTTTTGGAACTGGAAGATATTATTAAATTTACCGGCGCAAAACGTTTGTTTCAGTGTACGCATACCGAGGATGATGCAGGGGTGCCCATGTGGGCGGTCAATATTACCCTGCAGAATGCCAAGGGCAAATATGCTGAGGTTTTATGCCCTTTACGCAGATATAGATGAAACTGCATTAGAGGAGGAATGAAAATGGCGAATTGCAACGAAGCCAACTGTACCTGTAAAATGGTAAACTGTGTGCGGCATGGCAAGTGCTGTGAATGTATCAACCATCATCGGGAAAAAGGCTCTTTAGTAGCCTGCATGAAGGCTGTTTGCGAAGATGTAAAAAAATAAATGCGTGCAGGTCAGCACGCATTTATTTTCAGTTTCGGCAGACAAAGAGAAAACCGTTCGCTGGGGATGGTAGCGAACGGTTCCTCCATAGGAAAGCTGTTTATGATGAATTTGATGGGAAGGGTGTAGCAAGTTCGTCACTTGCTATGCTTTAAGTATACAACAGACATTTGACAGAAAAAGGGCAAACCTTTGAACAGTTTGTGAAATGTAAAAAGGACCGGAGGAAGCGGCTAATGAATGATTTTGTAACAAAGTTTTTTAAATTTCAAGAGCGCCAGACTACCTGGCAGCGCGAGACGATCGGGGGGATCACGTCCTTTGTGACGATGGCGTATATCATTTTTGTCAATCCGCAGATCATGGCTGCGGCCGGCATGGATAAAGGAACTGTCATGCTGGCTACCTGTCTGGCGTCAGCCGCAGGCACGCTGCTGATGGCGCTGTATGCCAATGCGCCTTTTGGCCTGGCACCGGGCATGGGGATCAATGCCTTTTTTGCCTATACCCTGTGCGGTACGATGGGGTATAGCTGGGAGCAGGGCTTAGGGGCAGTTTTGCTGTCCGGCATTATTTTTGTCGTGGTTTCTGTTACCGGCCTGCGCAGCAGGATCATTGCTGAGATTCCGCTGCATCTGAAAAAAGCGATCGGCATCGGTATCGGGATGTTTATTTTATACATCGGCTTAAAAAATGCGTCCTTATTGAGCTTTGCCGCTAATCCCGGCAGCTTCATCCCCCTGGGCGACAGCATGAAGTTAGACAGCAGCATCATTCCTGCTCTGACTTTTGCCAGCGATTCGACCAAGCTGGCCCTGATCGGCATTTTCCTGAATATCTGCTTTTTGCTGCGCGGTACAAAAGGTGGTATGCTGCTCAGCATCATTATTACTTCTGCGCTGGGCTGTTATCTGCAGTTTTTCAGCGGCTGGCAGCTGGGGCTGCATCTGCCGGGAACGATGCCTGTCGGTGATATTGGCGATACCTTTGGTAAGTGTCTGAGTGGTTTTGTGCAGCTGTTCGATACATCGCAGGGAGTCGGAGTCATGATCTTTTCACTGTTTTCGGTGATGATCACCATGACGATCGCCGATATGTTCGATACAATCGGCACCGTGCTGGCAACTGCGTCCAGGGCCAATCTTGTCGATGCAGATGGCAATATCGTCGACGGCGACCGCATCTTGCTGGCTGACGCTGCCGCAACCGTCATGGGATCATTTTTTGGTACTTCTACTGTAACTACTTATGTCGAATCAAGCACAGGTGTGGCAGCAGGCGCCAGAACCGGTTTTGCTTCGGTGATAACGGCATTGTTATTTCTGCTGAGTGTGTCTTTAGCGCCGCTGCTGGGTATGGTGCCGGCAGCAGCGACAGCGCCGGTACTGATCATGGTCGGGATCTTGATGGCTTCCGATATCGGCGACATCGACTGGCGCAATCTGGAAATAGCTATACCGGCATATTTAACAATAACTATCATGTGCTTTGGCTATAATATTGCCGACGGTATCGCGATCGGTTTTATTATGTACAGCTTTGTTAAAGCTGTAGTTGGTAAATGGCCGGAGGTTTCGCTGCTGGTGCGCGGGTTGAGCGTCATGTTTTTATTGCGCTTTGCTTTTATGCTGATTTATTAAGAGCTGTATTGATAAAAAAATGAAAAACAGGCAGGCGTACGCCTGCCTGTTTTTTGACTGTTAAGTTATTTTTTGCCGCGTTTTTTACTAGTTATGGTCGGTGCTGCTTCGACATGCTTTTCGCGCCAGCCGAAATAGAGGAAAAAGCCCAGTGCTATCAAAAAGAAAGCAAGGCTGGTAGCCTGAGCCGATTTTAAACCAAAGAGGAAGGGTTCGACATAATCGCCCCGCAGCATTTCCAGACTAAAGCGTACAGCCGAGTACAGCATGACATACAGGCACATAGCCTGACCTTTGGCATGATTGGTAGTGCGGAACAACAGCAGGATAGCAAAGATCACGATATCCAGCTGGCCCTCCCAGACCTCGGCCGGCCAGAGAGGCACAGCGCCATAGGTCTTAAAAGCCAGGGTCCCTTCCGGGTATAACAGGCCAAAGCTGCCGCCGGTAGGCGTGCCGAAAGCATCGCCGTTCAGCAGGTTGGCCATGCGGCCAATAGCCTGACCGATCAGAATAGCGGGGCAGACGATGTCAGCAAAGGCCAGCCAGTCGATCTTGTGCCGCTTGCAGTACCAGATACCTGCCAGCACGCCGGCAATAACGCCGCCCTGGATCGCCATGCCGCCCTGCCAGACAAAGGGTATCTCCAGCAGATGATGCTGGTAATAATCCCAGTCGAAGAAGAAGACGTCCCAAAGCCGCCCGCCGACAAGGCCGGCAAAGCCGCCGTAGATGCCGATGTCAAGCACATGCTGCTGCCAGCGGCCATCCTGTTTAGCCAGGAAATATGCAACGCCGGTCGCCAGAAAAATACTCATACATAAAACCAGGCCGTACATACGGACCGGAAAATCGCCGATATGGAATAAATACTGATGCATAGAACCTCCAAATGCCTGCCGGTAAAATTTTATTTGCAGCTGCAGATACCGTTAGCCAAATCTTTGAATAAGATTATTCTAACACAGTGCGCCTAAAAATTCTATCTTGCGCAGGAAGTGTGAGGATTTAATTCCTACGATTAGAGTATGGAATTTAGGGGGATTATATGGTATAATAAACCAGTATCAATTTCAGAAAGAGGGATAACTATGTTGAAAATAGAAAATCTGTCCGTCGCCGTGCAAGGCCGGCAGATTCTTCACGATATTAATCTGCATATCAAACCGGGCGAGGTCCACGTTTTATTCGGGCCTAACGGCACCGGCAAATCTACGTTGATCGGCACGATCATGGGTTTTGAACGCTATGAGGTTTTAAGCGGCAAAATTTATTTCAAAGGGCATGATATCACCGAAGCCCCCTGTTATGAGCGGGCCCGTTTAGGCGTGGGCGTGATGATCCAGCGTCCGCCGACGATCCGCGGCCTGTCGCTGCGTCAGATGATCGAGATCTGCGGCGCAACGCCTCAGGAAACTGAGCAGATGGCGCGCTGGATGGGTCTGGCTGATTTTCTTGACCGCAGTGTCAATGAAGGCTTCAGCGGCGGCGAGCTCAAACGCTCCGAATTATTGCAGCTGATGGCACAAAAGCCGGACCTGCTGCTTTTAGACGAACCGGAATCCGGCGTCGATGTAGAAAATATCGCTCTGGTAGGGCGGGCTGCCAACTATATCCTGCATAACGAGCCCTGCGGCGGTGCAGGCTGCGATCAGCCCTGCTGCGCCCATAGTCTGGACTGCGACAGCTACAACCCGCTCAATAGTCAGCGCAGCGGACTGATCATTACCCATGTCGGCCATATTTTAAAATATGTGCCCGCTTCGCATGCGCATATTTTATATCAGGGCACGCTTAGCTGTACCAGCGGCGATCCTTTGGACGTTCTGGGCTGCATCAGCAAAGCCGGCTACGAAAAATGCGTCAATGGCGGCTGCAGGAGGTTGATGAAATGAGTGAACAGGTAAAATTACAGGAAGCGCTGGCTAAAAAAGCAGCCTTTGGCAATGATATCGATTTGGAAAAATTTGACGATAATAATGAACAGCATGTGCAAAGCACAGCCGAGCTGTCCGCAGCCGGTAAGGAACGGCTGGAGCACGTCGGTATCGATCTGGAGCGTGAAAACCGCAGCGCCAGCTTTATTCAGGTCGATAACGCTCCTATTGAGGCCGAGGTCAAGGCACAGCTGCCGCTGGAATTGATGAATACCGGCGCCGCTGCCAAAAAATATCCCGAACTGGTCAAAAAATACTGGTGGAACGCCGTTAAGGCCGACACCGACAAATACACCGCCAAAACTGCTTTAGAGCAGGAGCAGGGCTATTTTATCCGTGTCAAAGCCGGACAGAAGATCGCCGCTCCCTTGCAGGCCTGTGTTTTTATCGGGCATGAAGAGCAGCTGCAGCGCGTCCATAATATCGTGATCGTGGAAGAAGGCGCCGAGCTGAATATCATCTCCGGCTGTGCCAGCGATCCCAGTGTGGAAAAAGGCGTGCATATCGGCATCAGCGAATTTTACGTCGAAAAAAATGCCAAACTGACCTTTACCATGATCCACAGCTGGGGCGAAAACATTGCCGTACGTCCCCGCAGCGTAACGATCATCGAAGCAGGCGGGCACTTTATTTCTAATTATGTGTGTATGGAAAAAGTCAAAGACGTGCAGATGTACCCGACGACCAGACTGGTCGGCGAAGGCGCTGTCGCCCGGCTGAATTCCATTTTAGTGGCGCCGGAAGGATCGCATCTGGACATCGGCGGCAAAGCGCTGCTGGAAGTCCCCGGCACACGGGCCGAGATCGTGACCCGTACCATTTCTACCGGCGGCGAGATCATCAACCGCGGCAACCTGACCGGCCGTGCCGAAGGCATCAGGGCCCATCTGGAATGTAACGGCCTGATGCTCAGCGATAAAGGCTATATTTCGGCTATTCCCGAGCTGGACGCCTTTACCGGCAATGCCGAGCTCAGCCATGAAGCAGCAGTCGGCCGCATCGCGCCGGAAGAGATCGAATATCTGATGGCACGCGGCATGGACGAAGAAGAAGCGACGGCTACTATCGTCCGCGGCTTCCTCAATGTCAATATCGAAGGCCTGCCGGAAGCGCTGGCGCAAAAGATCAACGACACGCTTGATACCTTTACTTATAATAAGGGCATGTAAAAAATAAAAAAAGTACTTGTCAAGCGCGGCAAATTGAGTTATAATAACCATTGTGTTCAGCACAATTCCGGGATGGTGTAATGGTAGCACAGGTGATTCTGGATCATCTTGTCTGGGTTCGAGCCCTAGTCCCGGAGCCAATGGCGCCATGGTCAAGCGGCTAAGACGTCGCCCTCTCAAGGCGAAATCACGAGTTCGATTCTCGTTGGCGCTACCAAGCCGTAGTTAAACCCTCTGACTTTAGTCGGAGGGTTTTTGTTTTTCGTGGACAGTTAAAAAAATAATTTTTAAAAAATCAAGCCAGGAGTTCGTGTGTATGCAGTATATTATTTGGCATTTATTGCTATAGCATAATATCATTGATATAATATATATATAATATATCTTGTTTGATCCAAAACATTTGAAAGAGGTGCTGAAAATGACAAAAACAGTTTTGAAAGAAAAATTTGTACAACTTACCGATGAACAAATGAAGCAGTTATTGCAATGCAAGGATCAGGACGCTCTTTACAGCAAGTTTAAAGAATTTATTGGCGAAGATTTTGCTATGTCTGATTTGAAAGCCGTGCTCAGTGATTTTTCTGCCCTGGCAGAAAACAATGAAGCTGCTATTACAATGATGCAAACGATACATAATGTAATCGAAACTGTACCGGGGATGCAGGAGAAATTGGCCGCGGCCCATGATAACGCTGCTGCTTACGCTTTATTAAAACAGTATTTAGGTGACGTTACCCTGGCAAATTTTGAAAAAGCCTGTCAGTCAGTCGATTCACTTATGAATGATGTCGCACCGATCAGTGCTTTAACAGATACAGATCTGGAGGCTGTGACCGGCGGCAGCTGGAAAAGCTTTTGGAGTGGTTTTAAAACCGGTTTTGTCGACACCTTCAAAATTATTGGGTCAGCAGTGATGATCGGGGTCAATATTGTGGGTCAAAATCCGAGTATGGCAGAGAAGTGGGGCGAACCGCTGGAAAAAAGTGTCAAGCATTTATCTGATGCTCTGCATAATAAATAAGAGCTGAGCTTAAAACCAGCGGCTGTAAATTTTTTTGATTTGTTTCTTGAACTGTATTGTAACAATACAGTTCTTTTTATTATATAATAGGAATATAGCACAGAGTGAGGTGGTTGGCATGACTACTTATATTTCGATCAGTGAAATGGCCAAATTGCACGGAATTACCAGACAGACGCTCATTCATTATGATAATATCGACCTTTTTAAGCCGGCGAAAGTAGACGCTAACGGCTACAGATATTATTGTAAGCACCAGATCCCCTATCTGCGTGAGATCTGTTTTCTCAAATCACTGGGGATAAGCCTGAAGGATATCCAGCAGCATTTTCAGGAACGGACGCCGGAAAATGAAATGTATCTTTTGGAAAAGCAAAAACAGTATATCATGAACCAGATCGCCAAGCTCAATACCCTGCGCGAATACCTGAACCAGCGGATCGACCTGTACGAAGAAGCTGTCGATGCGGGGATGATGCGGATGTCGCTGCCCTTTGTGCGCTATATAGACGTCCGGCAGGCGATTTTTAAAGAGTGGCTGCAGCCTATCGACAAGGACAATCTGCATACGACGCTGATGGACTTGTGGCAGCGTATTTTTGAACGGGAAATGGTGCCTTCCGGCGGCTTCGGCTCGATCATCAAAAAAGAAGCCGCCCAAAGCGGCGACTGGCTGGCAGGGGCCGGCTCCTGCATCTTTCTGCCAATCTGGAACAAAGAGCACGAGAATACGCTTACGATACCGGCCGGGGAATATGTGTGCATGTATAAGTATGGTATGCCCTATGATACCGAGCACCTGGAAAAGCTGATGCAGTGGCTGGTGCAGAACGGTTACGAGCTGACCGGCGACATCGTCGACGTCTGCTTGCTGGACACGACCTTTTACAAAAAAGAAACAGGTGTAGACTTCTGTATGTTGCAGGCTCCGGTAGCGTTAAAAAAATAAATAGAAAATTTTTTAAAAAACCTCTTGACTGTATTGTTACACCACAATTTATGATCAAATTGTGAGGTAACACTCAACAAAAAGTCAGGAGGTTATTTTTATGACTAAAGAAATTATTGATTTAAGATCTGCATTGGAATTGTTGGAAAGCATTCCCGGACAAATGGTACATACTGACGTAGAGGTCGACCCTTCCGCTGAGCTGGCAGGCGTTTACCGTTATGTAGGCGCAGGCGGCACCGTGGCTCGTCCCACTAAGACCGGCCCTGCCATGACTTTTGAAAAAATCAAAGGCCATCCCGGCGCTAAAGTCGTTATTGGTCTTTTGGCAAGCCGTAAACGTGTAGGCTATCTGTTAAATACCAAACCTGAAAAATTAGGCTTTATGATGCGTGACGCTGTCAAAAACGCTATCGCTCCCGTCGTTGTCGGCAAAGAAAAAGCTAAATGCCAGGAAGTTGTGCATCTGGCGACCGATGCAGACTTCGATATCCGCAAATTGATCCCGGCCCCGACCAACACCCCGGAAGATGCCGGACCGTATGTAACTTTGGGTATGTGCTACGCTTCCGATGTCGAAACCGGTGAATCCGACGTGACGATCCACAGATTGTGCCTGCAGAGCAAAGATGAGATCTCCATGTTCTTTACTCCCGGCGCCCGCCATTTAGGCGCTTTCCGTGAAAAAGCCGAAGCTCTGGGCAAACCGCTGCCGATCTCTATCAGCATCGGCGTCGACCCGGCGATCGAGATCGCTTCCTGCTTCGAGCCGCCGACTACGCCGCTGGGCTTCAACGAATTGTCCATCGCCGGCGCGATCCGCGGCAAAGCTGTTGAACTGACTCCCTGTGTGACTATCGACGAAAAATGTATCGCTAACGCCGAATACGTTATCGAAGGCGAGCTTATCGTCGGCGCCCGCGTCCGTGAGGACCAGAACTCCAACACCGGCAAAGCCATGCCGGAATTCCCCGGTTACACAGGGCCTGCCAATCCGGCTCTGCCTGTGATCAAGGTCAAAGCTGTGACCCACAGAGTCAATCCGATCATGCAAACCTGTATCGGCCCTTCCGAAGAACACGTCAGCATGGCCGGTATCCCCACCGAAGCCTCGATTTTGGATATGGTGGAAAGAGCTATGCCCGGCCGCGTACAAAATGTTTACGCCCATTCCTCCGGCGGCGGCAAATTCCTGGCCGTTATCCAGTTCAAAAAAAGCGTGCCCAGTGACGAAGGCCGTCAGCGTCAGGCCGCTTTGCTGGCCTTCTCGGCTTTCCCCGAACTGAAACAGGTGATCTTAGTCGATGAAGACGTCGATATTTTCGATACTAACGATATCCTCTGGGCCATGACTACCAGAATGCAGGCCGATGTCGATATCGTCACGATCCCCGGCGTGCGCTGCCATCCGCTCGATCCGTCCAACGACGCTTCCTGCAGCTGGACGATCCGCGATCATGGTATCGCCTGCAAAACTATTTATGACGCCACGATCCCTTATTCAGAAAAAGCACGCTTCCAACGTGCTCAATTTATGGAAGTCGACGTCAAAAAATTCCTGCCGGATTTTGCTGACAAGGACTGATCAAAAATACCGGTTAAGGCGTGCACAGCGCCTTAACCACACTTATCATATGGCTCGGCTATTTTAAGGAGGACAATTATGGGAAAGAATAAACCGATCATAGGTTTTATTTTAGGTATCATCGTCGCTGTGATCATCTTTTTTGCCAACATTCCCGGTTTAGGACGGGAAGGGCAGATGTGCATGGCGTTTTCGCTGATGACAGTGATTTTCTGGGCTTTCGGCATTGCCCAGCCCGGTTATGTATCCGGTCTGTATCTTTTGCTTTTAGCAGTTTTTAAAGTGGCGCCAACAACGCTGATTTTTTCTACCTGGACTACTTCCATGATGTATCTGATCATTGGCGCTTACCTGATCGCGGTAGCGGTCAAAGAATCAGGCCTGGGTGAGCGGATCGCCTATAAATTTATCGTCAAATACGTATCTTCGTTTAAAAGCATCATCATCTCTATCTTTGCCCTGACTTTTATTCTGGCCCTGCTGATCCCGCATCCCTGGCCGCGGGCCTTCCTCATTATGTCGGTCATGGCTGTTGTGGTAAAAAGTGCCGCTATTCCTCATGAAGACGCTGTGAAGATCGGCTTTACCGTTTTTACGGCTTCGATCCCGGTCTCCATGATCTTCCTGACCGGCGACGCCTCCATCAACCCGCTGGCAGCTACCAGCTGTGCTCCCGAACCGGTAGGCTGGCTGCGCTGGTTCGAAGTCATGGGTCTGCCGATGATCGTTACCAGTATCATTACCATGGTCATGATCTTGTTTATGTTCAAGCCTACCAAAGAAGTCAGTGTCAACAAAGGTGAAATTTTAGCCAAATTGCAGGCTATGGGCCCGATGAGCGGCAAAGAACTGCGTACTGCCATCTGGGTAACGCTGGCGATCGTCCTCTGGATGACTGATACCATGCATGGCATCGATATCGGCTGGGTAACCTTATTCATTGCTATGGGGATGGCGATGCCCAGGATCGGCGGCATCCTGACCCCGCAAAGCTGGGGCGGAGTACCGGTGCAGACATTGATCTTTTTGACTGCCGCCGTAGCTATCGGCCGCGTTGGCGGCGCTACCGGCATGAATACCTGGATCGCCCAGACCGTGCTGCCCGGCAGTGTACCGGAAAATATGTTTGTACTGGCAGCGTTCATTACAGCAGTTTCCATTGCTATCCATATGCTGTTCGGCAGCGTCATCGCCGTTATGGGTATCGTGATCCCTGCCATGCTGGCCTTTACCGGCAGTATGGGCATCAGCACTATTATTCCGGTCATGATCGCCTATATCGCTATCAATGCCCACTTTATCCTGCCCTTCCATAATCTGGCGATTTTAGTCGGCGTAGGTGAGGATAACGGTATGTATACGGAAAAAGAAACTATTAAATTCGGCGTGCCGTTTACCATCGTCTTATTCATCATTACTGTCGGCGTTGCCGTACCCTGGTGGAAAGTGATCGGACTGTGGTGATACGTTTTAAAAAGTAAGCTTGAGAAAGGTTGGTTATTATGAAGCGCTTGATCGTAGGAATATCGGGGGCCAGCGGCGTCGTTATGGGCCACAGGCTGCTGAAGGTCTTAAAACAGCTGCCGGATCTGGAGGTGCATCTGGTCATCACAGAAGGTGCTGTGAAAAATTTTGCCTGTGAAACAGACCTTGACGTCACTGAATTGACGCAGCTGGCTGCATTTACCCACAGCAATAAAAATCTGGCGGCCAGCATTTCCAGCGGCTCGTTTGTGACTGACGGCATGATCATCATTCCCGCCAGTATGAAAACAGTAGCCGGTATCGCCTCCGGCTTTGCCGAAAATCTGCTGCTGCGGGCTGCCGACGTGTGCCTGAAGGAAAACCGCAAGGTGGTTTTGGTGCCGCGCGAAATGCCGCTCAGCCGCATCCACCTGCGCAATATCAGGGAATGTGCCGATAACGGCTGCGTCATAGTGCCGCCGATGCTTACTTTTTATAACGGCGCCGATTCGCTGGAGCAGCAGATCGACCATATCATCGGCAAGATCCTGATGCAGTTCGGCATCGAATATCAAAAATTTGTTGCCTGGCAGGGGGAAGACGCATGAAAACGACGATCTTAACAGCAGGCAGCGAGCCTTATGCAGTTACCGCCTGCGTCGTTTGCTGCGGTTCGGACATCGCAGTCGTGATCGGCGGCGGTGCGGCGCCCCATATCGGCGCGGTAGCTTTGGCGTCACCCCGGCCCAGCCTGAAAAATAACGGCGCTGTTTCGGCCAGTGCTTCGGTACTGTGCCGTTTGGGTCATAAAGACGACCAGCCGGCGCGGGAAGCCGCCCTGTATCTGGCAAGCCGCTTCAATACCAATGTTGCCGTCACTGTCGGCCTGCACCTTGATGAGGCCGGTGCTGACGATATTGCGGCCCTGCAGCAGAGTTTGCAGCAAATTCTGCACAAGGTGGAAGCCTGGCTGCTGTCTGCGCAGGCATAAACAGATTTACCAAGACTGCCTGGGGCAGGACACTTACACATCAGCATAAAAATGCTCTGACGAATTTCGTCAGAGCATTTTGTTTGAGCAGGTATTGTTAAGTTAAGCATCACAGCTTATATAAGGTATGAGCAAAAATAATTTATGACGAAGATATACAGCAAAAGGATGATCGATAACTTAAAAAATATATAGTAAAGGTAATCGAAATACTTGCCCGAAGATTAAACTCCAGGCAAGTATTTTTTGTTTTTTACACAATTTGGTTTGCTTTTTGCTTCAACAATATACATATTACCTGTTTTATCTTAGAAAATACTAAAATGAGTTTAATTAAATTGAAGAATAGTATGAATTTTATACAAAAACGAGAAAATTTCCTGCGTGTTCAAAGTTATGAAATGAAAGAAATATCGTTATTTGGAAATTTTTGTTTGAATAAGTATAATTAATTTTGTAAATGAATAATTAATTTTTGATAACTAAAATAGGGGAAGGATGAAAAGTTTGATGGGGAAAAAACTTACATATTTTCTTGTGTGCTTAAATGCTTTACTGACAGCGGTAACAGCCTGTGCCGCACCAAGCAGCGATATTGACCTGCAGCAGCAGATTCTGCAGCAAAAAGAACAGGAGCTGGCCGCTAAACGGGCTGAACAGGCCCTGCAGCAGCGGGTCAAACAGGGGATGTCGAAAACGCCTGCCGGCAGCACTAAGCTGGAAGTAGTGGCCTTGCCGCAGGAAGTCAACAGCTTTAAGATCAAAAATTTTACGCTGAAAGCAGCATCATATGGTTATAAATTCAACTGGATAACTGATTATCTGGCAAACTATAACGGCGAAAGTATTGGTGTGCAGGGGATCAACCTGCTGCTGCAAAACATCAATAAAGAGATCATGAACAGGGGCTATGTTACGACCAGAGTTTATGTTGAGCCGCAGGACCTGAGCAGCGGGACAATGTATTTTACGCTGCTGCCCGGTATCATTTCGGATATCCGTTTCCGGGAAGAAACCTGGGGCACCTGGCATAATGCAGTGGCGATGCGCAAAGGATCACTGCTCAACATACGCGATATTGAGCAGACCGTCGATAACTTTAACAGCGTACCGTCGCAAAGTGCGGATATTAAAATAGAACCCGGTCCCAATGAAGGTGAAAGTGATCTGGTGATCGATATCAAACGCGGCAAACCGTGGAGCCTGAGTATGACTCTTGATAATTCCGGCACCAGGGAAACAGGCAAGGTCCAGATGTCGGGCGCTGTGCAATTGGCTCAACCTTTTTCGGCCAACGATATTTTTTATGCCAGCTGGAATAAAGATGCTACACAATCAGGCGAAACTAAGGGCACACGCGCCAACAGTTTTTATTATGCCGTGCCTTTGGGCAAAGAACGCTTTGCCTTCAGCCATAGCAAAAACGATTATCATCAAACAGTAGAATATGCTGTCAATCCTTTTGTCTCCAGCGGCGAATTCACTTCGGACAGTCTGACCTGGACGCATCTGCTGCAGAGGAACCAAAGCAGTAAAACAGATTTTGAACTGGGGCTTGTACATAAAACACGCCATAGCTATATAGACGGTACGGAAATCGAAGTGCAGCGCCAAAAAACAACGTCGATGCAGATCGGGTTCAATCACAGGCAGTATCTGGGCCCCAGCGTTTTAAATGCCTCGGTGAAATGGCAGAAGGGCCTGCCGTGGTATGCTGACGCCGGGCCGACCGACGGTATGAGCGGCGAAGCGACGACGCAGTATAATATGTATCTTATCAGTGCTAACTTTGCGACGCCGGTACCTTTCGGCGATAACTACGATGCCCAATATAACGTAAGCATCAGGGGACAAAAAAGCGATCAGCGCATTTACGGCAGCGAATTCTTCTCGATCGGCGGCTGGTATAGCGTCAGAGGCTTTGACGGCGAACAGACCCTTTCGGCAGAAGACGGTATCACTATCAGAAACGAACTGCGGTTCCCGATCGAAAAATATCACCAGTTGTATCTGGCGCTGGATTACGGTAAAGTATCAGGCCCGTCAGCCGAATACCTTTTGGGTACGGAACTGGTTGGCAGCGCCATTGGCCTGCGTGGGCAGATTGGTCCCTGCAATTATGATGCCTTTGTGGGCTGGCCTTTGAAAAAGCCGGATGGATTTACCTGTGCTGCCAGAACCTACGGTTTTATGCTGACGGCGCAGATCTGAGAATAAACTGAGGTCAAGTTGAAAATAAAGGAGAGCGAAATCATGGGGAAATATCAAAGCAGAAAGAAAAAATTGATCGCCTGCGCTGTAATTATGTCGGTGCAGATGCAGGCAGTTTTGCCCTGTTATATAGCGGCAGCGGCTCCTCAGGCTGCACCGCCGGTAGTGAATATTGCCAAACCAAACGAGAGCGGCTTATCGCATAATAAAACCGATGCCTTTAACGTAGGGCCGGAAGGACTTGTCTTCAACAATAATGCCAGCGGCGGTAACGTCAATACAGCGCTGGCAGGCCAGGTAGGCGCCAATGCCAATCTGGGCGGCAATGCTGCCAAAGTGATCCTGCAGGAAGTAACAGGCACAGGCAGATCGAACCTGAACGGTATGATGGAGATCGCCGGCAGTAAAGCCGACCTGATCATCGCCAACCCTAACGGCATCACTGGCAGCGGTTTTGGCTTTATCAACGTAGGCCGTGCCACCTTGACAACAGGTACGCCCCGTATCACAGCCGACGGCCGGGTGGAAGGCTTTGACGTGAACGGCGGCAAAATAGCAATAAACGGCGCTGGCAATATGCCGATATTTGATGAAACGACCGGTACCTATAAATATGTACCAGTCAGTAAACTGGATATCTATGCCAACGCGGCAGAAATCAATGCGCAGTTGTGGGCCCAGGACGAAATCAACGTAGTGACCGGTAAGGACAAGATCGATTATGCCGCAGGAACGGCGACAGCACAGCCGGGCAGTGTCGGCAGCGGCGTAAGCCTTGATGTCGGAGCTTTGGGCGGCATGTATGCCGGCAAGATCACTTTAGTTGGTACCAATAAAGGCCTGGGCATGAATATCGGCGGCAACCTTAACGCCCAGAAAAACCTCAATATTACCAACGATGGCCAAATAGTTTTTACCGAAAACAAATATCAGGAGATAGACGAGGACGGCAATCAATATGAAGCCGCAACCATGATTCACTCTGATGGCGATATGCGTATCGACGCGAGTAATGCAGACATTGAAAACGGCGCGATGCTGACAGCCAGAGAAAACATAAATATAGAACTGGGCGGAACGCTTACCAACACCGGTAAAATCATTGCCGGTGAAGAATACGAGCAGACAGAAGAATCGGATATCTTCCAGCGCGATAGTGCTGATCTTTCGGTCAAGGCAGCGCAGGGCATCACCAATACCGGCCTTTTGGACGCATCCAATAATCTGTCAGTCACTGCCGCTGCCGGCGGCGCCGCACTTGGCGGCACTATCAGCGCCTTAAATAACATCGATCTTGCGGCAGCAAAGGCAGTCGATATCAAAGGCAGTGTTTTTTCTGCAAACGGCACGATCGCCGTTACCGGCGCCCAAGTAAAATATAGTAAAGAAAACCTGCAGACCCAGAATCCTGAGCAGGTAACGATCTTAGAAACCGACCCGGAAAAACCAGCAGAACTGCCGCCGCCGGAACCGCCGCGTGAAGCGGAAGACCTTACCAATCCGGAACTGGCTGACACTGCCGGCGTAGCAGGCACAGTTCAGCAGGATAAAATAAGCGACAGCGAACTGGCCCTGGTGGCCGACAGCACTGCTGACGGCAAATATAAACCCATTATCGACAAAGCCGCCAACGGCGTAGATCTGGTACAGATCGCCGAAGTCAACAGCAACGGCGTATCACGCAACCTGTACAGCGACTTTAACATCAAATCCAGCGGCCTGATCCTGAACAACGCTACCAAATACACCCAAACAGAACTGGGTGGCTACATCGACCGCAATATGTTTCTGGCCGGCAAAGGTGCCCGCGTTATCCTTAACGAAGTCACCAGCTCCAAAGCCAGCGTACTCAACGGTTATCTGGAAGTTGCCGGCAACAGCGCCAGCGTCGTTATCGCCAACGCCAACGGGATCAGCGTCAACGGTCTGGGCTTCATCAACACCGACAACGTCGTGCTGGCTACCGGCAAAGTAACAAACTGGGCCGACGGCAACATGAAATTCAGCGCGGCCAAAGGCGACCTGCTCATCAACGGCGACGGACTGAACGGACGCGATCCAGGACGGTTAGACCTTATTGCCGATAATATCACTATCGACCGCAGTGAACTGTGGGGCAATGAACTGCATATTTCAGCTGACGGACTGCTGGCTAATACCAGTAAGATCGGCGGCAGCGGGAATGTGGACATAACTGCCGGCAGCATCGAAAATACAGCTAACGGCTACATCGAAGCCGGCAAAGACCTGACCCTGGCAGCGGCCGGACTGCTGCACCAGAACCAGGCCACCAGCAAAGCCGGAGGTGATCTGAACGTCTCCGCCGGTTCGATCAATAACGAAGCGGCTTCCCTGCTGGGAGCAGGCGGCAACCTTACTGCCAGTGCGGCTGCAAACTTTGACAACACCGGTGCGACCATCATGGCCGGTGCCAAAGTCACTATCAGCGCCGACAGCTTTGCCAACAGCAGCTCGGCACTGGTCAACGGTACTGACCTGCAGCTGCAGGCAGAGCGTCTGACTAACGACAATGCCAATATCTATCTTACCGGCAGCGGCAATATTACCGCTGGCCGGCTGACTAATCAAAATATGGGCACTATCCATATCGGGAAAGACGCTGTGATTACCGCAGACACCATGCTGAACACCAAAGCCGCTGTTGACGTGCTGGGCAACCTGTCAGTGCAGGCCGGCAGCTTCACCAATACCGACAGTGCCTATTTTGGTGCAGGCCAAAAGGCCGTCTTTACTACCGGCAGCTTTACCAACAGCGCCTTGGGCAGCATCTTTGTCAGCGGCGGCTTCACTGCAGACAGCACAGGCGATTTCACCAACGACGACGGCTTGCTGGCGTTGGGCAGTACCGGCAGCATCACGGCCCAGAACATTTATAACCAAAACGGCAGCAGCTACTATAATGGCTCTGTCATCAGCGCCGCCGGCGACCTGACGCTTACAGCCAGAGAGACATTGCTCAACCGTTCCTCGGATATCGAAAGCAAGAGCAATATTACCATAAACGCTGCTGACCTGATCAATAAAAAAGAAAACTTCGTCACCGACTGGGACGTGACCTATGAATATATCTCCTATAAGATCCCGCATCTGCAGGGCGGCGATTATTACGACGCCATGCGCGAATTTACCCGTACCATCCACACCGGCGTTATCAAAGAAGAGACCGCCGACGCCAACATCATTGCCAGCGGCAATATAACCATCAATGCCGACAACGATGTAACCAACCACTACAGCAAGATCATGGCCGGTAACGATTTGACCATTGACGCCGGCGGCACTGTCGAAAACGTGGGCTACCAGGGCACGATCCACCACGACGACCTGGGGCAGGATAACCACTACTGGAAATACAAAAAACACAGAAGAATGCATATCGGCTGCCATATGGTCTATGGCACTACAGTCATTCCCTATGAAGACCACAACGTCTACGATCAGGACGCAGCCCCCGGCAGCGAAAGACTGGCAGTGCTGGGCGCAACCGGTACCGTAAAGATCAATGCCGGCAACGTCGTCAACAAAACCTTAGAGGCTGACGGCAGCCAATATGCTGACCGCGACAAAACCGTAAGCACCGACGTAGATGACAAGCTGGCCGGCAACAGCGCGGCTGAAAGAAAGCCGCTGGACGACAACAAGCTGCTGGCGATCGACCAGCTGCAATACAACAACAAAATCTATCAGCTTAACGACGATCCCAGCGCCAGGTACCTGATCGAAACCAACCCCAAATTTGCCGACTACCACCAATTCCTCTCCAGCGACTATCTGCTGGAACGGGTAAAAGCCGACCCGGAAAAAGTAGCCAAACGATTGGGCGACGGCTACTTTGAACAGCAATTTGTTATCGAACAGATCGGACAGCTCACCGGCAGGCCTTACCTGGGCAGCTACGGCAGCGACATGGAACAATTCCAGGCCCTGATGAACGCCGGTGCCGTAGCAGCGGAAGCCCTGAACCTGGAGATCGGGGTCAGCCTGACGGCGCAGCAGGTCGCCAGCCTGACCAGCGACATCGTCTGGCTGGTCGAAACAACCGTCAACGGCCAGAAAGTTTTGGTGCCGCAGGTCTATCTGGCAGCAGTACGCAGCGAAGACCTGCAGCCGGGCGGCGCTTTGATCGTCGGCGGCGACGTAGAAATATATTCCAAACAGGATATCCAAAATGTAGGTACCATCAAAGCCGACGGTACTTTAGATCTGCACGGCCAAAATGTCAGCAACCTGGGCGGCAGTCTGGCCGGCAACGATATCGCGATCACGGCGGCCGACAAGATCACCAATCAGGGCGGCAGCATCACTGCGCAGCACGACGCCGCTTTGCAGGCCCACGATATTATCAATGAGACCACAACCCAAAATACCACCTATAAAGAACTGCAGCAAACGACCGCAGGTAAAACTGCCGGCATCACTGCGGGCAATGACCTGCGTCTGGAAGCGGCAGGCGACATCACTAACAAAGGCGGCGTTCTGGCGGCAGATAACGACCTGACACTCAGTGCGGGACAGAACATCAATATCACCACAGTCGCCAACGAAAAACACGTAGCAGTGACCTACGGCAGTTCGGCAGCCGAGATCCACAGCGTCGAAAACCAGCAAAGCGCCCTGACAGGTAAAAATGTCAGCCTTACGGCCGGCAGCGACGTCAACATCAAAGGCGGCATTATCGCAGCAGCTGAAGATACAGCTATCAAAGCCGACGGCGACGTCAATATCGCAGCCGTTAAAGACCTGCACAGCGAAGAAAGCAGCGTGGGCAGCCGCGGCAGCAACTATTATAACCACTCCCGCCAGGTCGATGAAACCGTAAAAGGCAGCCTCGTCGCCGGCACGGAAAATATCACCGTCAGCAGCGGCAGCGACATCAACCTGCAGGGCAGCAGCCTTGCCAGCGAAAAAGGCAAGATCGAGCTTGACGCCGGCAGCAATGTCAATATCACCAATGCGACAGAATACCACGAACGCCTGCAGGAATCGCATACCAAGGTCAGCGGCGTTCTCAGCAGCAAAACCACCGACATCTACGACTACAGCAATCTGGACGCTGTCGTCGGCAGCACCGTCAGCGGCAGCAGTGTTGTCATCAACAGCGGCGCCGATACCAACGTCAAAGGCAGCAGCGTAGTTGCCGATAACGACGTCAACATCACAGCCGGCGGCGACCTGAACGTGACCAGCGCCGAACAGACCAGTACCAGCGAATATATAAAACAGGTCAAAAAATCCGGCCTGCTCAGCGGCGGCGGTTTGGGCTTCACCATCGGCAAAGAACAGCAAAAAGACCAGTATGCCAACCAGAACACCGAGCAGGTAGGCAGTACTATCGGCAGCATCAACGGCAACGTCAATATCGAAGCCGGCAAAGATGTCAGCATCAGCGCTAGCGACGTGATCGCCGGGCAGGACATCAATGTAACCGGCCAAAACGTCACCATCGAAAGTGCCGATAATACCTATAACGCCCAGGAAAAACACGAATATAAAAAGAGCGGGATAACTGTATCTTTGGGCACGCCAGCCTTATCAGTGGCTCAAAGTGTGCATGATACTATCAAAAAGGCCGACAGCGTTAAAGATGATCGTCTGAAAGCACTGATCGTTGGCAAAGAAGTCAGCGACCTGACCAAAAACGGCAAAGACAGCGTCCTGAATCAGACAAACAATGGCCTGCAGGACGGCTTTAATGCGGATGACTTTACCCTGACTGTCAGCATCGGCAGCCAGAAATATAAAAATGAGTCCAACAGCACTACCACTATTGCCCAGGGCAGCAGTGTGCAGGCTGGCGGCAATGTTAAGATCACTGCAACTGAAAAAGATATCAATATCAAAGGCAGCAGTGTCAGCGGCGAAAATGTCAATCTTGCAGCCAAAGGTGACGTCAACATCACCTCCAGCGATAATACCAATACGGCCAATTCAGAATCCAAAGGCAGCAGCTCCAGTCTGGGACTGGGCTTTAACACTTCTGGACTCAGCGATATCAGTGCCGGCTACTCCAAATACAATGGCAAAGTCAAAGAAAACGGCA